>OGXD01000054.1_pt1 | contig 83584 bp, 112 predicted proteins | sample 1576211 | NCBI WGS metagenome assembly OGXD01 (sample SAMEA3541470, study PRJEB24748) | human gut metagenome | biome: human gut; feature: human-associated habitat; material: faeces | place: China | collected 2012
CGGTCTTTTCTGCCTGTGCGATCGTCTCAAACGACAGCTTGCACGGCTGATTTTCCAAGACTACGGTGTCCGTGTATGTCACAACGCCCTTTTCCTTGGTCTTACGGTGTTCCACAACCGTGCAGGTATCTTCATACATGGCTTCAATTGCCATTCTGACCATATCCATCAAAACACCACCTTCCGGTAACGGTTCAGCACCGGCTTGTAATTCTTCATAAGGCTTTCCGAGAACTCCGCCGCGGAAGTCTTAAAAGATGTTGTTGTATCGCCGATCTGCACCGAAGAAACCGTCTGTGGTATATTGGCACTCCCCATATGCTCATTCCGGTAAATATCCATCGCCATGCGCAGTACCGTGGTTTCCAGTCCTGCCGGAATCTCGTCGATATGGCAGTAGTTTTTTACCGTATCCTCTGCATTTTCAAGCGCAAACTCCAAGTGGACTTTCACTGTCTCATCCGGGTCGCTTATCCCGAGAAGCGCCGACAGCCTTTCGACTGTCAGCTTGCTTTCCTCTGCCATACCGCACCTCCTAACCGATCTTATGTTTAATTGCTACAATTCTAAGCTGCTTCGGCTCATATACCGGCTTCCAGTTCTCTGCCTTGGCAAGTTCTGCACGAAGCGGTGTCTCTACATGTTCACGAACAGCTCCGGTGTATGCAATTCCTCTCGGATGCAGGATAAACGCCTTACGGTTGATAAGATAATCGATACCGCCGCCGGTCTGCTTGTCACGATCAACCTCCGTAGCGACAAATCCTACCGGAGAACCATTGCCGTAAGCTACCGCACCATTGCCAAACAGGTATGTCGTATACACGCCACCGGAAGTTACCGGGCAGCCGTCATCCACGGTCACGCGTCTGCCCTGATAGGTGTCAAACTCAACATCCGTAGAATCACGCTCTGTCTCGATCAGATTCAGCTTTTTCAGATAAGACTTTGTCGCCGAGTGCATCGCTACGCCGGATAACTGCGCCTGCGCGTCGCCGAGCAGCTGGCATGCGTCAATAAACGCAGATGCGCTGATCTGCTTTGCCGCATCCGTTTTTCCGGTGGTAAGGTCAAGAATATGATCTGCCATTCTGGTTTCCGCCGCCGGTGTTCCCTCTGCCCCCGCAGTAGTGGTGCCGAACACTCCGGCAAGAATTGAGATAAGCTCCTTCTGCATATCTCTTGCCCAGTAGGATGCCACCAGATCACCGATGGCTTTCATCGGATCAGCTCCGGCCAGCGCCGCGGAAAGATTACTTGCTCCCCACATATTCTGTCTGTAAATCGTGGTGGATACGTCCTTGTTGGAACCGATCTTCTTTGCGGTCATCTTCACATCCTCAAGGATTGCCTCGGACTCACCCTGTAAATCCTCAAAGAACGGCATATTGTGTGTTCTGGCTGCCTCGCTTGCCAGTGCGTCAAATTCCGGGCTGTTTACCACGATTCCGCTCTGGAAGAACGCGGACAGCTCCATCGTTCTGTTGATTACATACCGGTTAAAAAGCTCCGGTACAATTACGTCTGCAATCTTTGTAATTGCCATAAGTTATCATCCTCTCTTTCTTACAGTGTTACTCCGGCCGCTGCGGCAAGTTCTTTTGCCTGCGCCGGGTTTTCTTTTAACATACGTCCCTGTTCGGTCAGATTAAAAGTGTCTTTTGCGAATGGATTCGTTACACCGCCTGCGCCGCCATTCTTAGGGTTGTACGGCGGTTTGGGCTGCTCCTGCTTGAACAGGTGAGCCATAGCCGCATCATCTTTGTATGGCTTCACAACCTCTTCCACGCCGATCGGCTTTCCTTCCTTGTCGAAGTTGAACTTCTCAAGACCACCGGCTTTGTAGATCAGATAATCCGGATCAAGTACGCCCTGCTTTGTGAGGGAATCTTTCAGCGCATAGGTCTTCGCAATCTCCTCGCTTGCAGTCTGCTGTTTTTTAAGTTCACCCTGCAGATTGGCAATAGTGGTCTGTAACGTCTCGTTATCGGCATTGTTCTTCTTTAAATCTCCGATAGTTGTGTTGAGTGTCTTAATCTGACCGGCAAGATTCTCTTTTTCTGCCACGGCGGTATCATACTTGCCTTTGTCAACATACTGACCAGATCCAAGGTCTGCAAGCTTTACCTGCTTATCCTTATTCTCCGGCTTTCCGTTATAGGCATTGACGGTATCAGACACCTGCTTATAGAGATCCTCGCCTAAAATGTCTTTTAAAAATTCCATAGTTTCCTTTCCTGCACCGTTTTTAAGCGTGGTGTCTCCACAAGCAGTATGCAGTTTTGATGCCATGCATAAGGGCAAATTGCCGCAGTTTAAACGTCATAAGGCTTTCGGACAATATAAAAACAGGACTGCCGGAGGAACCTACTTGGCGTCACCTCTGCACCGTTCGGTTCATAAATTTCCGGTTGTCCTGTCATTACTAATTTGGGGTATAAAAATACCACCTAACCATTATCGGCTGGTGGTATATCTTGTTTCTTTTTAAACCCTATATTATCTCTGCATATCTCTCCATCTATTTTCTTTGTATGTAATACCTCAGTTGGAATACCATCTGGATATGCGTCGCAGCGCATACCCGGCATGCAATTTGAACATGATAAACAGTATGGAATTCTAAGCATTACCGTTTCCACCTTTCTATATATCGATCGACATATTCTTTTGCTTTTTCTGGAACATCTTCGCCATTTTTTATCTTAACATATGCTTCCGCAAGCGTTTCAAATCCATTCTGCACCTCATCCGAATAACCAGAAACTCCAGGTACATATAAGTCTTTTACCTCTTCAAAAAATGCGTTGAAATCCTCTACACTTTCAATATCTTGCCCCGTCAATATGTGCACTATCTCATGTTCAATATAATCTTCAATACGCTTTTCCGCAAAATACTTATACTCATACCCTGCCTTTATAATAGCATCAAATCCAGAAAAATCATATCCCGAATTAACCACCAATTTCGCCATATGTTTCCCATTTTCCTCATAATACTGGCAAAAGAATGGAACATCAGGCTTCTTTGCTCCCCAATTTTCAACCGTGACATTTTGAAAATTTACAATGTACTCCTTTTTCATTTTTTCATACACACGTTCTATAGCATCTGCATAATCTGGTGTCATTCCAGAAATATTCATAATGTCACTCGGAATCTTTATGTCGGCAGTTTTCCAATCAGTGTAAACAAAATTTTTCTTCCACTCCTCATACGTCATGTTCTCCGGCACATAATACTTCTTGCCATCTGCCCCGCGCGCAACTCTTTCCCCCGTGGTAAATTCATCATTGAAATACGGGCAGGTGCATCCCCGGCAATTCGGATGGAACGGTGGCACGGTAACACCAATCTTATAATCTTTCATCGGAAAGTGCTTCCCGTCCATCTCCCCGCAGGTGGGGCAAGTGCGGCTGTCCAATGTCTCAACCACCTCGAACTCTTCCACGTCAAGGTCAGAAAAACACGTTTCCTGTGCCTTTGCAGAAAAAGCGGCTGATTCCGTCTGAACAATTCGCGCCGCCTGTGACCTGCTCACTTTCATGTTCTGGGATATTTCCCGTATAGCTCTATCCGGCGATTCCCCGGTAATGCACATCCGCGTTAAGGAATCGTGCATATTGTTAATCAGCTTCGTTTTATCCGTCCAAATGCGGTCTGAGAAGTTGCGTCCATCCACCGCCCAGGGCTTATGTATGATGTCATTAACCTTTTCCGGATTAAAGCTCTGCATCTGCCAGCCAACACCGATACCTCGCTGCACTTCGTATGCAGTATGGTAATACTCGGATGTATACAGATTTGTGATATGTTCATCGATGGAATCATGATAATTTCCGTACAGCTTTTCAATCTCCTGCTGCGTCTGCACCTTGAGCGCTTCCAGTCTGCTGATATGCACCTTTGCGGATGCATTCTCAAGCTGTTTCGTCCACTGCTGGTTTATGCCATTTTCACGCCCGTACTTGATGTAATCCTGTACATCCCACCGGAACTCTTCCAGTTCGTCACTGTTAAGCAGGCGTCTGGCTTCTATCATTGAAATCCCGTTGTTGGCAGCAAACCGCTGATACCAAGCATTTATCTTTCCATCAAGCGCCTGCTCTGCACGCCGGAACTCCTGTTCAATCTCCTGCACGGTCTGAACGGACGTATCATGCTGTGATTCTTCCAACTGCCGGAAGCGCTCCTGCCAGTATTCACTTGTCCGTTCTCCCATACACTCACCTCATTTCACTGCTCGGCATCTGCTTTCTCATTGCTATCTGTTTCAGTGCTATTTTTAGATGCATCAAAAGCACCGGCGTAAGCATCTGCCTTCTCCTGTGCTTCCTGTGCCTCTTTCTCCAACTGCTTCAATTCAGCGTCTACATCCTCGACAAGCGGATGCGCTTTGAGAATCGTCTTTTTACTGACAATCCCAACCGAATCCTTGCAAATTTGTGCCTGCTCCGTGTCATTTTTTACACAAGTGCGGGTCCACGTCTGGATGATTTTCTTGCAATCAATTCCCTCATGGCGGCATATCGCTCTTACCAGACGGGCGAACCCAAGCTGGAACTCCGTCTCCGTCAGTCCAGCTTTCATTTCAAGCAACGAATACATAAATTTAAGCGCTTCTCCACTCTGATTTCCAAAGTTCTCCGGCTGTGGGTCAAATCCCTGCCCCTGTTCAAAAATAGCCTTTCTGGTGGCTTCTAACACGCTGTTGCGGGCTTCAATCGGAATCTCAATGTTGAGCGTGCTCACTCCTGGGTTGCTGCCCTCATCACCGTCCACCTTAATAGTCTTGTATTTTTTCAGATCTGACAGAAACGTATTGAGGTCTGTGCCGCCATACCCGGACAGGACAATTATCAGTTCCTGAATATCATCCAAATCATTAACAAAACCGCTGTAGACCTTGTCGTATACGTCTATCAGCGGCTTAATGTTTTTCAGATCATTTGTATTCGTGTTGTTGTTCGGGAATGGAATAAACGGCACCTCTCCAAATTCATGCCGATATTCTGCGGTAAAATCGCCAGTATCCGGCGCCATGAAAGTATTGTAGTAGAACAGCCCATCATCCAAGGTATCTCCGCTCTTCCGTCGGAATGACCAACAGCTTTCCTTATCCCAATATTCATAGATTGCATAGGTATCTCCTGTCTCTTCGTCGATTTCATCGTACATACGGAGAACACCAAGCAGTGTCTTTTTCAGATTGTGGGATTCGATCGGGATAATCTGCTTGCTGTCAACTACCGCCCACTGGAATGTTCCATCTTCATCCTCCCAGTAATGAATCCATCCCACCGACGCATTGGCAGCATTGACGCACAGCTCCATGCAGTTTTTCCGGTATTCATCACCGAGTACTTCTGTCACGACTTCATTTCCATGCTCATTCCCGATATCGAAGAGCGGCGGTGCTGTGAACATATAAGCGGCTTTCTGATTTACGATAAGCCCGTGGAAGTTCCGGGGAATCCGGTTATCTGCGTTACGTAACGGATTGTCGGGTTCCTCTTTCTCTTTTTCGTCTGTGAGCTTGTCTTTTACCAGAATATCCGTTTCATTCCGGTAGTACCGTTCCGCCTGCATCGCCCGCAAGGAAAACCGTGTATGTCCCGGTTCGTATTTTCTTATGAGTTTTTTCATTACCTCAAGTTCCATGTTCTCACCTCTATTTTAAAATGCTGATGCCGCCGTGGTTTTCGTCCGTGTATATTGCGTACCGGATGGCATCCTGCACATCATCAAACTGCTTGACCGGCTCCCCGGTCTTTTCGTTCCAAACGTACATATAAATCTCATCCCGGAACCGGTCGACATCATCTGCAATCCGTAACTTATCTTGCTTATATAACTGTGCCACGCGCTCAATTCCGCTTAACACTGCCTTGTTGGCGTTAATCGCACGCAAGCCATTCTGCTTGAACTTTTTCACATATTCCGGTCGGGCAGAATCACAATAAAATGGTATATTGCCATACTCGGCTTTGATTGCCTGGGCCTGCTCCAGCCAGAAATCTATTTCTTCATACTGTCGGGCAATCTCTTTGATAAGGTAATAGCATCCCTTATCGTCCTTTCCCAATAGTACAATTGCTCCAAAATGCTCATATCCCCAATCAACCCCGGCGATGTATTTAACAAAATTGACCTTTTGCAGTTCCTCTCTGCTGATGTAATGAATTTTTGCATTGAAATCCCGGTATACAGCACCCTCGCCCATTACCCACATTCCATTAATGTTTCGGTCATAAAACATCCCGGACGGCGTTGTTTCTTTCATATTCTGCTTATACCGTTCTGACAGGAACGTGTTATCATCCAGCCTGTATTGCACTGCCTTGATGGTTTTTCCATCCGCCTTATCAATAAAGTCTTTCTTAAGCCAGTGTTCCGGGTTATCCGGGTTTGTATCAATCAGCATCCTTGCACCATTGCCGGAACATCTGGACTTAATCTCGTCAAACACTTCCTGCTTTGCCATCGTGCCCTCATTGATATAAGCCCCGTATGCAGTCATTCCTCGGATGCGCCCCAGGTCGTTTATCTTGGAATGTCCGAAACAACACACCTGCACGCCGAATAGCTTGAACCGATTAAATTTATCAAAGTGAAACTCAATGCCGTATTTGTTGGAAAGCTCAATCAACACGTTTCGGTTAAGCGCTCCCAGGTCAGCACCAGCCAATATATATTGCGGATTCTCAACGCCCTGTGCAGCGGCAATTTTTTTAATCCTGCGTAATTCATACAGGAACAGGTCATTGTCCAGAACCGTTTTTCCGGTACGTTTCGCACCGTGATTGATTAGCATAAAATAATCATTATTTACAGCAAATCGGAATGTATCAAGCTGTTTTGGTGTGTATAAATCACTCAGCATCTTTTAATGCACCCTCTATCTGCTCAAAGAATTTGTCCAGCTTATTCTCCCGGTCATCCTTGCCAGCGTCCGCTCTGGATTTTAACAGTGCAATTTCAGCCCTCTGCTTATCCGTTGCAAGGTCCATATGGTCGGATAACCACTGTAGCGCTTTCATTCGGTCGGCAAGTTTTACCTTCACACCATAAGCAGTCCCTGTGATTTCATCAATCAAACTGCCGTCCACATTCTCATTCATCCGCACTGTCTCGCCTTTTACCGTGACGAAATCAGTCACATCTGCAAATGCAATATCCATGTACTTCTGAAAGATATCGGTTTCACTTAGGAACTCCCTGTTAAGACGCTCCTGTTTCAAACGGAGTATTTCATCTTTTACCTTAGTATTTCTAAGTAGCTGATGCCCGTTTACCATTGCAGTTGTATAGTCGCTTCCATACGCTTTCTGATATGCCTTGGTGGCATTAAAGCAGCGAATGTAATAAATGCAAAAAAGCTGTTGCTTATCCGTCAAATCAGTATTCTGTATCACCGCTTCGACTTCATGCGCAACAGGCTCTTTCTTTACTCTCTTGGCTTGCTTATTCTCTTTCGCAACGTTGCGTTCCTTTTTCTCTTTCTTTTGCAACGTTGCATTACCGTTATCATCCCACTTATACCGGTTCTTCCAACTCCGAACTGTTCCCTCGGCTATCCCGAGCTGGTTTGCAATCTCTATTAGCTTAAGCCCTTGCTTATACATTTCAAAGGCTTTGTCCGCTCTCGCATCTTTTGCCTTTGGCAAGGACCATCACCTACCTTTTCTTTACATACAAAAAAGCACCCGTCATTAAACGGGCGCCTTCTCTGGGTTGGGGGAGTTGCAAAAAGCAAATGGCTCTTGGCTCTCTCAATTCACTTCTTGCAGTTTATACTATAGCTTACTTTTTCGTAACATGTGTAACATTCGTAACAAACTTTTACGCAGCATCCATAAATCTCTGAAACTCCATCTTAACGCTTCCCTCGGTGCTTTTTCTCCCCATTCTTACAGCTACCTGTTCCCAGCTCATTCCCTCAAAGAACTTATACCGAATGATCCTCTGCATCCGTACCGGTATGCCGTTCATCCACTGCTCCACCTGCAGTTTGATCTCTTCCGACTGGGCTTTTCTTTCTTCCAGCAGTTTCTCTTCTATACGCAACTGCGCATCATCCGTGTATGTGAACGATGTTCCTTCAATCTTGAAATGTGTTTCTGCATACGGGAAATCATTCATCGAACCTTTTACACTTCCCGTCACAATCGTTTGCCGTTTACGCTGCAATCTCTTAATGTCCTGCTCCGTCTCCCGGATCATCTCACATGCATCTACATACTGCTCCAATATTTTCTTATCTACTCCCACCGTACTCTCCCCTTTCTGGTATTATCACTGCAATGTTTCTGATAATATCATACAATAGGTTTGGAGTGGATTTGTGCCAAGTTTTGAGCTTAAAACAACCTCAACTACATACTTGCTATTTCTCCATATCTTCTAAAACTACTTGTATATATTGTTTCCACTTATCCCTATAGCCAAATTTATTAATGCTCCACCGACCAATTATAGCAATTATTAGCAAAACTACCAATGTTCCAAAAGCAAACAACATGCTCACGGTTTGCTCAACCCCCAACCCCCCACTAACTACCGTCACCAAGAGCGACATTACTGAAACGGATTGTGAAATTGTAGACAATGTGCCTTGCTCCAAGCCCCTTCCGTGTTGCCTAATTTGGGCTTTTAACTTCAACCTTTTTGAATCATCTCCGTCGATATATCGATTCACCAATGCTCTTGTACATACAATTTCATTTTTATAACATATATTTTTTCTTTTACAGCTTTCCAATTCATCGCATAATTTTATTATATCATCCATAGTATCTTTCTCCTCCATTTGTAATAGAAACATTATATTACATTCACTGATTATAATCAATTTATTTCATAGATGAACCAATTTTCTATATTTTGTCAATAGTTTTGCGACAAGTTTTTGAAAAAATATTATGCCGTGATTTTTTCCAACTCTTCTTTAAATAATTCTTCTGATGTTCTAAAACCAAAAATACCCCGTGGGTATGTGTTTATCCAATTTTCTATAAATTCAATGTCCCTATCTTGCTTTTCGTCAAAATCTTCCCCTTTAGGGATATGGCGGCGTATTAGTTTGTTGGTGTTCTCGTTGGTCCCTCTCTCATAACTACTGTATGGGTGGCAGTAGAATAGATATGTGCGTTTCTCCCCTGGTGTCAACGCCGAACGCTCCATGCCCTTACAATCCGAAAACTCCACGCCATTATCTACCGTGATGCTTCTAAACACTTTAGAAAACATATCTCCCCATTTTCTTTCTAAACGGTCCAGGGCATCCACCACGCTTTCCGCCTTTTGGTCTTTTAGTTTAAATATAATCTCGTCCCTGGTCTTTCTCTCTGTTAATACAAGCATACATGATTTTGTAACGCCTTGTTTACCCTTTACGGTGTCCATTTCCCAATGTCCGAACGTTTCACGGGTTGCCACTTCATCCGGGCGGTTCTCTATGCTCTCCCCGGCCGCTGCTCTCTTCTGCACCTGGACTTTCTTATTTTTCTTTTTCTTCTTGCCCTTAACGGGTAAATGCTTGTTGGTAAGTTTAAGGAATATGCCGTTGTCAATATAGCGGTATAGGGTTCTTACGCTTATAGTGGTACTAAATTCTATTCCGCTTGTGGCTACTGCTGCCAATGCTGCTTCCGGGCTATATTTATTTTCCACAATCTTATTTTCTATGTATTCCGCCAATTTAATATCATTGCCTATTTTAATATTTCTGCCTTTGCCCTGTACGTTCCAATCATGGGTCTGCTGCCCCTTATCACTGCTATAACGTACCTCTTCCGTATAGTCTGAATTTCTATGTACATACTCGCCCCGTTTCATTTCTCTGTAAATAGTGCTTCTGTGAACGTGTAAATAGTCCGCAACTTCTTGTACGGAATGACCTTTGTTAAGTAGTGTTTCCATTGATATTCTATCATTTTGGCTTAACTGTTTGTATTTTCTACCCATAAAAATAACCCCCTTGATACGGCAATAGGGACAACCCGGAATAATCCGTTGTTGTCCCCGTCTGTTTCCTATGTTTCTTTCCTTATTCTGTGATTTCTTCTTTATAGGTTATTTCAATGGTAATGCTAAATTCTTTTTCTAATTCATCATAGTAATATACATCTTTCCCGGCATCATACCTTAAATGCTTATAGTTTCCGCCGGAAACCTCGGACCATATATTTTCTATGTTTCCCTTTTTCAAAAGGTTCTTTACTTTGCTTATGCCGCCCTTTTTAATATCTCCAATGTGGGTATTACACACAAATACTTGTAGTTGCTCCACCCCCCCCCTCACAAGATATAGTGGTTATTGTGGCTTTTTCGTTCAATTCATATTCGTAGATGTTTTCATCTTCCCTATTTTCTTCTATGAGGTCTTTCTTTTTTAATTTGTAATCCTCGTTTTTCTCCACAAGGTTCATAATATCTTCCATGTGGTCTTTTACATTGTCCAGGATAAACCGTTGGCTTTTTACAATGTATCTTGGCTTTTTTTCTTCCGGCATCTGTACGGGCTGCGGTTGTACTGTTGCCGTGTTCTTTTTAGAAAATAGGTTGCTAAATAATCCCATGTTGTGTTCCTCGCTTTCTTCCGTGCTACTTCCTTTTAATTTGGCGTATCAATTTCCACTTTTGCCACCAATTTAAAGTTGGGTTTCTCTTTATAAGTTCTATATCCTCTTTCCCTGGCGGCGGTAATAATCGCATGGCGGCGGTTAATGCTTCTACTGCTTCTTTTGTCGTTATTCCATATTCATTAGGCATTGCTTGCATTCTCCATTCTCTGTTTAATAGCCTGGTTAATATATTCGTTCACGCTTTCCCCGGCTGCTGCTGCCCTTTCTTTAATAACGGCTTTATCTCCCCTTGGTACGGTCAAGTTGATGCGGTCATACTTCTCATTTATAAACTGATTTTGGTATTTCACTTGGTCGAACTCTTTTTTTGTTTTTGGCATCCGTTGCCCTCTTCCTTTCTCTTGCCTTATGGTATATAATAGGTTTTACAGTTTGGGCGGCTTTGGCAAGTCCACCGCCCTTTCTGCATCCCTAAAGCCTATTCATTAGGCTTTTCTTCATTTCTTGGCTTCGCATCCACAATTCTTCTAATTAAATCCAAAATCTCATGTTCGCTATGCCCTTTCTCGTCACACCACTCAATGACTTCTTTAATTTCTTTCTTGTCCATATCTTCCATGTTATTCTCCTTTCTCTGCCGCCCAGGTACTCGTTAGGTTTTATGTATCTCCCTTAACTGTCTTTAGTATATATCATATTACGCAATATGTCAATACATATTACGCAATATTTATAAATTTATTTTTATGTGCAATAAGCCCGGCGGAATATGCCAGGCTTAAAAGTGCGTGTATTTACCATTGATAAAATCACAGAAACAACGGGTTTCAATATATAGTTGCATCATATAGGCGTTTTGGGTTTCCGGGCATTGGTCTAAACGATTGTGTATATAAGCAATGCACCCTTGCCCGGTGTATTCCTCATTGCTTCCCCGTTTCGCATTAAAACATGGGTCAAAACTTGTCAGACAGTACCGCAACGCCTATTGTTGCAACCCCTCAACGGTTTATAGTGGCTTGGGACACTCGCACCCGTTCACGGTGTGGCCGTTTTAGTTGCTGCCCCGGCATTGCCGCCGGGGTTTTGTTTATCTTTTTCCATTTTTTAATTTTATGTATGCTTCTATTTCATCTTTGCTTGGAAAATTTCCCCAAAAATCACGCTTCCAACCGCCGTTAAAAAATCTTAATCCGGTAAAATCTTCTTTTTGTCCTTTTATTTTTATATTTCTAAAATCTACGCCCGTTCTTTTTTCAATTTTATAAATCATTTCTTCCGCATACATCATATCATTATCCAGGCAGAAAACAAATTTTTCATTCCATTCTAATGTTATGTAATTGTGTCCACTACATCTTATTGTCCATTCGTCTTTTTTGCTCATTTTGTTTTTCCTTTCTGCCGGGGACTTTGCCCCGGCTCAATGCTTATAATGCAGTTTCGATAAACTCAACCGCTGCCTTTATGGTTTTGAATGTGTGGAACTCTCTAAAGCCTTTCCCCTCTCTTACTGATACATGGTAAGCACCACGGCTTCCAACCATTCTTGTTATATCATATCCTTTTACTGTTTTTACTACTTCCCACATTTTCTTTTCCTCTCTTTCTTTGTGTTCCTCTCTTAACTGTCTTTATTATATTGCATATTGCGTAATATGTCAATACATATTACGCAATATTTTCAAAAAGTTTTATTTATAAGAAAAAGCACACTTTTTAAGGTGTGCTTTTAATTCCGTGATATACATTATTTCCTTGCTCTTTTGGTAGCCAAATTCCTAAAGGCGGCGTTGCTTATGCTGCTGCCAAATTGGCGGCGTTTACTGCTGCCGTTACGGTGTTGCCGATACCAATAACAATTCTGTCATTCTTAACCTCGATAACATCATATTTACTGTACCAACACTTAAACATATTACCGTAGTAATCGTAAGCATTGATAACCTTTACTTTCTGCCCTACCTTGAAACCGTGGGCATTCTCCGTTTCTTCCTGGGTCGGAATGTCGGTTGGTACTTCCGCATCCGCCGGGGCTTCTGCAATCTCTTCATCCTTTGCAATGTTGACGGCGTTTACTGCTGCCGTCACGGTGTTACCGATACCGATAACAACACGGTCCCCGTTTACCTGGATAACATCATATTCATCATAATAGGTTGCAAAACGCACCCCGTTATATGTGATGTTGTCAATCACTCTTACCTTGTCCCCCACCTTATAACCGTGGGTTTCCTTGTTCGCCGGTCCCTGATTCTCTCCGTCCCATGTATCATACTGTGTAAGGTTGTAAGAATTGATGATGTTCATTACATTCTTGATGTATGTAGGACTTGTTGCATATCCGCCGTTTTTGATTGCGGTAATAGCACTTTCGGCGTTTCCGTTGTTTACTGCTCCGGCATAACGGGAACTTCCGCAAATCAGATTGTAATAATCTGCCACGCTCTCTTCCAGGCTATCATAAGCACGGAAAGCGGCGGTAATCTGCGTGTAGGTCTTACCGTCATAGCACTCGTTTGTTTTACTACTGTAAACCTTGCCTTTCCAACTGCTTCCGGCCTTGATGCCAAAAAACGCATTAGCCTTTGTCATAAGCCCGGATGTTCCCCACCCGGTTTCTAATGCGGCCTGTGCGATACATACAGACGGTAAAACCCATTTATCACGGGTTAAATATTCTTTTCTTGCGATTGCTGCCAATTTTGCAATAAAGGCGTTTACCTGGTCTTTTGTTGCCATGTCTTATTCCTCGCTTTCTTCTTTTTCTTCCGCTTTCGCTGCGTTCTTGTCCCTTAACTGCAAAAGCACATCTTTTAACTGCTGCGGTATGTTGATAAATTCCGCCGCATTTTCCAAAATGGAAAGTGCTTCATTGCAGATAAAGAAAACAATAACAATTTCCCTTAATGGTATTGTGTCCCCGGTCATTCTCTGCACGTTGTAGGCAACTGCGATAACCACAAATACCATGATTTTTTTTACAATCCCCTTAAATCCGATTGCACTTGAAAGTTCTTTTTTATAGACTGCTTTCAAAATGCCCGTGAAATAATCCAGGATAGCAAAAAGCAATATTGTGTATAACATCACATCCCAACCGCCGAACAGCGAAACGATAAAACCGCCAACCAATCCGCCAATCACGGAAATAAAGTTAAACATTTTCTCCATTGTTCCATGCTCCTTTCCTTGTTTTTTACAAGTAAATCATATAATGGAACGGCTTTTTATTCTGACCCTTTTTACGCCGTTGCTTCCAGGCGTTCCCATTCATAGAACAACAATTCGTATTCAACCGCCTTTGCAATGTGGTATGTGTCGGCGTGTCCTAAATGTCCCTTTCTGCTTTCATACTTCCGGTTAAATTCTTCCGGCGGCAATTCGCCCAACTCATACGCCTTTACATCTTGCTTTAACTTTCTGATAGATGATTTTCTTACTTTCTTGTGGTCTGCATAGTGGATATATCCGCAAAAATCTATGCCATTCCCGGCGTATAGGATTGTGCTTTTAGGGTTAATATGCAAAAGCATTTCATTTTCCAAAAATTCTTCTATTCTCTTAACCCATTCTTTTAACTGCTCCAAATCATCCGATAGGATAATAAAATCATCCATGTACCGCACAAAATACGGAATATGTAAAACGTGCTTGCAAAATTTATCTAACTTATTGCCGTACACATTCGCAAATAACTGACTTGTGAGGTTTCCAACGGGTATTCCCACACCGTCCGGCAATATGCCGTTGTGGTCTATAATATCATCCATTAACATAAGGGCTTTCTTATCCCCTATATAGCGGCGGTTTTCATCCTTTAATTTGTCATGCGGTATAGATGCAAAATACTTTGATATATCCCCTTTAAAGGCATACATCCTTAACCCTTGCTTTACCTCTGTTTCATACATCCATTGATACAATGTATCACTTGCGGCGTGCATCCCCTTACCGCTCCGGCAAGCGTAAGAATGGTAATAAAATCCGTTTTCAAATACGGGTTGAATAGCGTTACAAATCATGTGTTGCACCACTCTATCATAGAACGGCAACGCCATAATAAGCCGTTCTTTTGGCTCAAACACCTTAAATATCTTATATTCCCCTTGTCTATATGTTAAATTCTGTATTTCCTCGGTTGCTCTTAAAAGTTCCTCTTCCTTAACCATAGAAAAAGCCAATACCTCATTCGTGTACCGCTTGCACCTTGCCGCCTGGTGGAATGAAGTATTGGCATTTTCAAAGGTCACCATTTTCTCATGTAGTCCCTTTACTGTTTTCATTTAATCCCTACCAATTTTCAAATATTCTATTTTACTAAAAGGTGGTTTGCTTTGTTAGTTTGTCCGGTATCGCACCGGAACGGGCAAACCGTCTGACTTACTTAAAATGTAAATCTTTGCTAGTGGCCGCTTGGGCTTCTATGTCTATAAAATTGTAAAGTCACACACGCACCGCACACCAATGTTCGTGTTCACGTTCCACGGGTAATTGTTGCAATTGACGGCACGGCTACCGCAATGCACGCCGTTGTTCCAATTGCCGCCGCCAATGAGGGCGTGCAAGGCTCGGAAAGTTCTGTGAACTGGCCCGGTGCATATTAACAGTTTCCCCAAAATAAAATTGGCAATGCCAACATTATTTCCAATTTCCATTCTTTACGGCTTCGATTATTCCGCCAATGATACATCCTAATTCTGTCATTTTCTTGCTCAATACTTCGTATCTGTGTTTGCTCATTGCCGGATATTCCAAATCGTAGGAAAGCCGTATGAGGGTTTTGATAAACTGCAACTCTACATCTGCGTTATATATATGGCTCTTTGTCCCGGTCTTTCTAAATCTGATTACTGATTTAAGCATTTCAAAAACCGCCGTTTTAATTTGGCTCTGCAATGCGAATTTCTCAAATTTCGGAAACTGTGACAATATGGGATAAAGGTATAAAAGAAAATCATAGGTCTTTTGATACGCTTTCATGCTCTCCATATACGCATCCGCTTGATTGCTTTTCTTGTTCTCTGCCATGTTTTTATCCTCGGTTTATATATTTTTCTATGGGGTGGGCTTTCGCCCACCCTGGCAGATTACAGACTGTCACACACGCACCGCACACCAACGTGCGTGCCCACGTCCCACGGGTAATTGTTGCAACCGACGGCACGGCTACCGCAACGCACGCCGTTGTGCCAAAGGCCGCCGCCATCGAGGGCGTGCAAGGCTGTTTGTGACGGCATATAAATTTGACCGTAGCCGGACATAACATTGTACCAATTCCAGGATGCGGCGGTTGGGTCTAAACACAACTCGTTAAGCCATTCCCACGCGTTCCCGGCAATATCCATAATGTTTTTTACAGAAATTGCATTTTTGATTTTTCCAACGGCGGTTCTTGCAGTGTTGGTTGTTGCGGTCCAACCGTTTGTATTGCTGCCGTCTAATCCCTGGGGGCTTCCCTCTGCTGCAATTAACCACTCTGCAAGGTCCGGTAAACGCTTTCCGACACGGGCAGCCTTTTCATTGGCAATATACCAATTTAAACCCTCTGTACCCGTAATAGGCGTTGCATTATATACAGATTGTAAGCCGTTCGCCCCATCATCTGATGCAAGGTAAATATCAGCCCACAAACCATTCCCCAGGTATGCCATACCGGACGGGTCGCACTTCGGACGGTGTAATGCGGTCCATACAGAGTTAGGGGCAATGTCCTCACGCACGTTACTTTCCCAACCGCTACCACGCACACTTCCACTTGTATTTACTTCTCTGCCGTATTCATCCACATTTCTAACAAAGCCATAGTGGAAACCGCCAATTTTACGGGTGTTTGTATCGTCCCATTCCACGCCGTCCGGGAATGTGGAATTTTCAGAGATTAAATAAACCTCGTTTGAACTGTCCTTGCCATTGTCGCACAAGTAAATGTAATAATCCTTACCGTGTGCAAAACTGCTTGCACCGTCCAGGTTGGCGGCGGAAAGTGTTGTTTCCTCGGTCTGAAAAATGGCATCCCCTACCGCAATAACTGCCCCGGCAAGCACGGTTAATTGTCCGGCTGCGGAATACTGTATAAATGCCTTTTCACTCGCTACAATGTCCGATACGGCGGCCATTTTAGCAACTGTGATTTTCGCCCTCTCGTCCGTCATATTCTCGTCATAAACAAATAATCTTCCCATTATACTAACTCTCCTTTCATCTGCTCCACTTCCTCTTCTGTAATTCCCAGGCGGTCATAAAATGTAACCTCTGCCGGAATACCGATTGTAGCCGCATCCGCCGCAATAGCCTTTGAAAGTGTCAAAATTGTGTGCTTGGTCTGATTGTTATTTGTGGTTGTTTCGGCATCTGCTGCCGCCGTTCCCTCTGCTGCTGCCGTTTCCTGGTCTGCTTCTGCTGCCTTTTCAACCTCAATATGCTCCACGGTCTTAACGGTTGCGGTCACGTTCCCGGCTTTTACCTTGTCCCCCTCTGTAACCTCGTTTACAAACATAAGGGTAACGCCCTTTCTGTCCTCGGTTTTCTCCAGGATAGGGCAAAAGATGAAATTCTGATTTTCCAACTTCTCAACTGCTGCCAACCAATCTTCTTTCTTCAATCTGCCTTTCTTTACAAGTTTGTAAGTGTTGACTAAATCCGCCTTTGTCTTAATTACTTTTGGAAATCCTACCATTGTTTAATCCTCTCTTTCTTTTTATTGTGAAATAAATGAACCAATATAATTTCCGATATAGCCCAGGTTTGAACCCTCACGCAATGTAATATTCTGCGTTGTCATAAGATTATCGTTTGTAACCTTAAAGGCTTTCGGTGTAACCATAACGCTTTCCAAATCCGCTTCCACGGTGTATTCTCCGGCTTCCGTGACATAAAAGCCCATTTGGCTTTTTGTAACTGTAACCGTCTGCATGGTCCCCGTTGTCTTATTCGTAAGTTTTACCGTTACCGGGCTTGTAATCTGCTCCAATGTGCTAATGATGTAAACCTTAAAGGCAATGTTGTAAACCTTTTCTTTTACATCATCAATCTGTAATTGCAGTTTCCCGGCAATGTCCCCGGAAAGTTCCGTTTGCTTCTCTTTAAACCACTTATTCCATTGTGCTTCCTGGTCCGTCATAAACGCTTGTGTCATTTCGGCGTATTCTTCAATGAAATTTGCATGGTCTTGTTCCATGCTCTTTTTTTCCAGTGCGAACCATGCGTTAAGTTGCTTTGTGAACTGTGAAAAATCAAAGTCCTCAAACTGTGATGCAATGAAACCGCACAATCCCGTGTCTGCCCTGGTGTCTGTAATATCACTTTGTGATATTGCCACCGCTCCGGCTGCCACATAAATTTCCGCCAAACATTTTTCCTGGATTGTGTCATTGTTCGTAAGTTCCGGCGGCTGCGGATTGCTTGAATATGCCCCCTCTAAAATAAAAATGCTTGGTTTTCGCTCTGTTTCATCATTCCGCAATATTACACGGTCAATTCTTGGCAATGTACCGTTTGAACCGCTCACGGGCAATTCCAGGACGGTTGTATTATGGATTGTGTGCAAGTTGATGTATGCGTACCCGGTACGGCTTCCGCCGTCCACCTTTACCGCCATACTTTCCCCGTCTGCGGTTACTTGCAAATGTCCATACGCCACACCCTCTTTATAGAACGGGGCTTTGTCCTCGTTCATATCCTGGCCGTTGTATAAGCGGTCTTTATTTACGGAATTGTAAAAAAATCCTCTTACTGCCATTTGCTTTTCCTCTCCTTTCCTAATTGTCCCAATTTATGGTTGTGGGTAGGGCATCCCCAAAAGTAGGAACAACATACATTCCGCCGTATTCGTAAACCTCGCAAAGTTCCGTAATGCGTAAATTTAATACTTTGTTCCATTTTGCCTTTTCTACTGTCACAATGTCCCCTAAATCGTAATCCGTGCCATAGATAAAATTAACCTCGGCTTCCACTTCGGCTTCTATGTTCTCAATCACGGCGTTTTCCGCTTTGTACTGCTCCCCCCGGATGCGTAACGCTTCCAGGTATTCCGCATTGGTTGAAAAATCATCTTTATTTATGTCTTTGGCATCCAAAAACTCTTCCCGTAAATCAAACCCCGTTCCGCCGCCTACCGTTACATAAATACGGTCCGCACCGTCCCCGGCCCCACCTACAACAATCTTTGTTTTGGCGGTTTCGTCTGAATAGGTATGTTTTGCACGGTTTAGGTTGTTGTAACTCTCTGAAAAGATTACACGGGGCTTTGTGCCTTGCTTCGTGGTTCTGTCTATGCCTTTATATGTTTCAAAGGTCATTTTCTTACCCTTAAAGTCCGGCACTACCCTAAAGCCCAATTCACAATACCGGGCAATCTTAGAAAGATAGGTTAATACATTCTTATAGGTTGCCTGGAATGTTATTTTGGTTGCATCCCCTATTCCTGGGGCCACTTCCAACAACGGTACTGCTGCCATGCGGTTAATCATATAACGCATAGCATCTTCACACGTTCCGTTAAATGTAAACATGGGACCGGTCAATCTGTCATTAAAATATATAGGCAGAAAATAGCCATTTCGCACAATCTCATTTACAAGGGTGCTTTCCTCTTCTGTCTGGTCCCCACGGATAACGGCGGCTTCATCCTTTCCCTTTGGCCTTATTACATTACCCGGCTGCAAAAGCCTTATGTTGTCCTCTGTTGCCGGGGCGTGTAACTCAAACGTGCCACACTCGTAATATTTTCTATGCCATTGTAAGGATGTATGGTTTTCAATCGTCCCCAGGCGGTACAAATTGCGGTCATATACAATAATTTCCATGCTCTTACACCCCCAAATATGAAATACGGTAATATACGGACACGGATAAATAGTTAATGCCGCTTTCTGCGTTGTATGTAATGGTGTTTGTGCCGTCCTGCAACTGTATAAAATCCCCGTCCTCGTCCAAATACTGATTTATGATTGTTCCGTACATAGAAACAACCGTGTCCCAATCAATCATTCCGTAACGGTCCTTGTGTTCCTCAATTTCTGCCTGGCTCACACCGTCTAAAAGATATATATTTTTCTTTCCGGTATGCGTGAAAATAACCACATATTGGCCGCTTTGCAATTCAAAATCATTTCCGGTATAACCGACTTTTATATATTTCCCGCTCTCTGAATGGTAAATAGCCGGATTTTTTACAATGCCGTCCGCTCTGAATATTGCAGTTATTCCGATATTGTCCGCACCGTTGTTATTTTCAATTTCCTTTACCAACTCGGCTTCCCGGTGTCCAAATTCCACGCCGTTAATATCAAACCCGTTTTCAAAGTACCAATCTGATACCCAACTTGCCATTACCACTTCCACATCTGACAGGTCCTTAAAATACGGGTCGGTGCAAATAAGACTAATTGTATAATCCCTTACAACGCCCGTTGTTGCCCCTGGTGTCACACTTTCCACTCTGTAAGTGATTGTTTTTACATCCCCGTCCTCGCTATATTCAAGTGTTCCGGTTCTGCCTTTCGGAAACACTCTATACAGTAATTCCCGGTTCTTTCTGTAATCTCCGTCAATCTCTGCGGTTATTACAATGTTTCTTTCCTTTGCCGTGCTTCCCTGGTATGTGCTGCCGTCTGTTGTGGTGTTTTCTGATGTTGTAACATTGCAATCATAACCATATATTCCGTCAAGCCCTAATAGGTGGAATGGGTTATTATCCCAATCCCACCTAAAGGCAATAGAAACATTTTTATCATTTGTACAAGTAACTGTAATATCTGCCATAATTTACCCCCTCTGCATTGCAATAACCATTGCACGGGTCTGTATTCTCGTTTGTCTTGCTACTTCATAAGGGGATAAGGCTTTAGGACTTGTAATATTGATTTCCTGGTGGAAACCGCTATTGTTGCCCTTTAGGTTGTCTGCTGCCGTGTTTACCGCCGAACCCGTAAGCGGTGTTACAACTGCCTTTCCGTTTACCATGCTTAAAAGTTCCGGTCCGGCTTCTGCTACCATTGCCGTACCCTCTCTTAATACACCGCCTTTTGCAAGTCTCGGAAGTGAAAGCGTATCAATTTTTGAAAGCGAAACGCCCGGTATCTCATTGATAATTCCAATTACTCCGTTAATCATTCCGATAAACTTATTTACAACGCCCTCTATTGTTGATAAGCAACTGTTGATTGCTGATTTAAAAGCATCCCCAACCGCTGAACCGATAGCCACACCAACATTTACGAAACAACCTTTAATTTTCTCCCATAAATCAGAGAAAAAAGAAGTTACATTGGCAAATGCGTTTTTTATGTTTGTCCATGCGTTATCAAACTGTGTCTTAAACCATGTCGGAACGGATGCAAGGGCGGTTTTTATCTCCGTCCACCTTGCCCCAAACCATGAACCAATTGCAGCGAATACGTTTGTTACATTGGTGTATGCGTTTGTGAACATAGTTAAAAACCATGTGGCTACTGCTGCAAGGGCGGTTTTTATGTCGTTCCACCTGGCGGCGAACCATGAACCGATTGCAGAAAAAATTGTGGTTATTGCGTTCCATGCTTCCGTAAATCGGTCACTGAACCACTGACCCACGCCCTGGAATACGGCAACAATGCTATTCCAAATATTGGTAAATAATGTTTTTACATTTACGCCGAACCCCTCTAAAAATCCGATTATGAAATTTATAACCGCCTGGATGATGTTTTTTACAAACGATATTGCACTATTAAACGCACCTTGCAGATACGAAAAGAAACCGTCAAAATCTCCATGTAATAACGCTATAATGGCATTTATGATATTGGTAACAAAATCAATCACATTTTGGATTGCTGCAATTATCGGTGCTGCTGCATTGATAACCCCATTTACAATACTTGCTATGTATGTAAGAACAAATTCAAATACGGGTTTTAATGCAGCCATGAGGTTAATAAACGCTTGCTTTAGGCTCTCCAAAAGCGGTTGTATGGTTGTCCACATCTGCGAAAAGGCATCCTTTACCTTTCCTATGGTCCCGTCCACTTTCTCTTTAAATTCATCATTCGTTTTATATAAAGCAATGAACCCGGCGGCAAGTGCCGCTATAATAGCAATCACTATTCCAACCGGTCCCGTGAGTGCTGATAAAACACCACTCATTCCGCCTATTTTGCTTGTTAATCCCGTTACGGTTTTTATTACCCCGGATATTCCCGTTGACATTTTCCCAAATATGATTAAAGCCGGGCCGATAGCCGCAATAATCATTCCGATTTTTACAATCATCTGCTTTGTGTTATCGTCCAGGTTTTTAAACCATGTTGTAAACTCTTTTACCTTGTTCACAACCTTATCAATTGTTGGCTGCAATGTGGTTAAAATGGAACTTCCCAGGTCTGCCCCGGCAAGTTTCAAATTGTTCATTGCTACGGCTGCATCATCCCACGGGTCTAATGTGGTTTCAAATGTGTCACTTACCACATCCCCGTAGTCTGATAAAGCACCGCTTAAATCGTCTACGGATAAACGCCCCTCACGGATTGCCTGGGTCATTTCCGCCGCACCTTTCTTTCCGAAAAGGTCGGATGCAATGGTTAAGGCTTCCGTTTCTGTCTTTGCGTTTTTAATGCTATCTATTGTTTCGGTCAATGCTTCGTCTGCACTCTTGCCGTCTGCCGTTGCGTTCTGCACCGCTTTTTTCATTCCGGCAAGGGCTGTTGAAACATCAACGCCGCTTGCTTCCATTTGTGCAAGTAAATTAACGGATGATGTTAAATCAAGCCCCATTTCTTTAAGGCTTGCACCGTTGGTTGTAAGTGCGGTTTCCAATGTTTCCATTGAAATACCCGTGTCCTGGCCCGCTTTCGTCATAAGCCCCAACACATTTTTTGTTTGTGAAGCATCAACACCGAATTTTGTCATAATACTGTCCACGCTATCAATAGCCGTGTTTAAATCCGTTCCGTTGATGTTCGCAAACTTAATAAAATCTTTTGAAAGATTTTCTAACTCTGTCCCGGTTGCCCCGAACCTTGTATTTACTTCTCCAACCGCTACTCCCACATCATCCATTGTAGTCGGCATATCTGAAAATACATTGTCCGCTACTGTTGTAAGGTTTTCCAGGGCTTCCCCAGTTGCTCCCGTCTTGGTAATAATAGTGTCATAGCCGTTATCTAATTCCATAGATGCGGCAACCCCGGCTGCCCCTAATGCGGTTATTCCGGCCGTTACGGGCATCATCTTTTCCCCGGCTTTAGTTGCCTTGTCCCCTACCGTTCCAAAAGCATCCCCCACCTTTGCAAGCGTTGAATTGCTCGCCTTTGCTTGCTCTTCCAGGTTTTTAAGTTCTGCTTCCGTTGCAATTACTTCACGTTTGATTGCCCGGTACTGTTCCTCGGATGCTTCGCCGTTTTTAAACTGCTGCTCCACCTGGGCTTCTGCCGTTTTTAATACATCTAATTTATCTTTGGTTTCGCCTACTGCCTTTGTAAGCAACTGTTGTTTCTGTGCTAAAAGTTCGGTATTCTTGGGGTCTAATTTCAAGCCCTTTTCAACCTCTTTTAACTCATTCTTGGTACTTTTGAGGTCCCCGTTTACACCCTTTAAGGCATTTTGCAACTTGGTTGTATCTCCGCCAATCTCAATAGTAATACCCTTAATGTTGTTAGCCACTTGACTTTCCCCCTTTCTTTCCAAATCTTTCTCTTAATCCCTCACGGTCCGGCTTGGTCTGCTCCATGCGGAAACAATCTTTTAAATACTTCCGTCCCTCTTCGGTCTGCGAATTTTCAAAAATCATTGCTTCCCGTAAGAAGAAAAGGTAAATATCTATTTCCATTTCCTGGACTTCGTAAATATTGATATGGCAATAGTCCATAACCAATTTTTCCGGGCGTGTAAGGATTGTATACGGGATTTCGCCCTTTTTATCCTGGCGTGGATAATAGGGCATTTTTAGTTTGGGTTTGCTTTTAATTCATCCACAAACTCCATGTATGCGTTAAGGATTGCCGTACACTCTTCAATGTCGTAACTCTCTACCTCTTCGGCGGAAACTTTCACATTTCCCATATTGTTGTTTAATACTGCTGCCACAAGGTTGTAAATGGTTGATGTATCGGCATCCTCGCCCGTTCCGTTGGCTTCCACATCTTTTATTGCTTCAAAAACGCCCTTTTGCGGCATACGGACAATAATTTTTTTGCCCTTTTCAACCACATTTCCGTTTTCGTCCTTTTTGTCTTTTAGAGTAAACGGCCAAAAGGTACGTTTAATTTTGTTCATGTTAAATTCTTTTACTGCCATGTTGTGTTCCTCTCTTTCATGCAATAAGGCGGCTCGATTTTTCAACCGGCCGCCCGTTCTTATCGTTGGCCCGTGTTTTGGTTACTCTGTTTTGTCAATATCCTCTGTGTAAAGGATTAAAGTACCCTCTTTGTCCATAGGCTGTGCTTTAAATTCTGCATCAATAACGGTTTCGCTATCCTTTGCAAAGGCAATCGTAAAACCGGCCTGGTTATTACCAACAATCGTTACACGGATATTTCCGTCCTGGGTATCTTTATGGACAAATCGCAAAAGGTATTTCTTACCCGTTGCGTTTCCGATACCGCCAATTTTGACCGTTCTAATTCCCTTTGCCTTATCTTCTGTCACTCTTGCGGTCTGACATAACTTTTCAAGCGTTGTTCCGCACCATGTCATAATTCCGCTTTTAAGGGTGGCTTCCTCTTCCGTAATAATTACTTTGGAAACTTTACCCATATCGTCTTTTGCTTCGTAAAACTCCGGTGCATACTCAATTTCCGCACCGCCCTTAATATGCCCCAGGCGGTTATCTTCTGTTTCAACCACCGCATCATCCGGGATTGCTTCGTTTGTTCCCTGGAAGTCTGTACAATACAAATCTCCGCTACCTAAAACAATGCTTTCTTTGTCCATTCTTATTTCCTCGCTTTCCTCAATAATCCCGTGACTTCGTAGGCCGTTTGAAAACATTCCTCACTATCCACATAAGCCACAAATTTAACATAGTCCACATCATGTAAAACCTCGTTTTCAATCCGTGTTCTGATTTCTTCCGCCGCTTCATCATCTGCAACGGTGTAAAGTTCCAATTGCCAATCATCCGCCATTAGATTATTTGGTCTACTATCCGCCCCGGCGGTTGCTTCCCGTGGCAAAAGGTAAACCATGTAAGGTAATGACGGCACGGGGTTTTCTAAAGTCCCCTCAAAGGCGTTTTTTGTTATGGGTAGTCCCAGGCTTTCCGCCCTCTCTGTTAATACTGCTGCCGTTGCCATTTTTACCCCCTTAATTTGCTTTCAATCTTTCCGGTTACCATTTCGCCCAATTGTTCATTGACCGGGGCAATGTGGCTAAATGCCTTTACACGGCCCCCTTTTCTGCTTTGGTGTCCGTTTTCCAAAAGGTGGGTTAATTGGTAATGCTTCTTGTTATAAACGCTATATCCATTTAACCCGGTAACTACACTTGTACGGCTTCCTCGCTTGTCAACCGCCCAATCTTTTGTGTATGCTCCGGTTCTTTCCTGGTACGGTCCGCCTTTTTTTAACATTTCTGCGGCTTCTTTTGCCGTTTCCTGGAAACTGTCATTTGCTGCGTTTATCACTTCCGCATTGAAATTTTCCAATTCTTTTTTTATTTCTTCGTCCAGGCTATCAAGTGAAACTTTCAACCTTTCCCCACCCTTTCCGCAATATACAACTCCGTTTTTCCGTTGCTCTTCGGTCCGTAGGTTCTGTATACCGCATAACGCTTTCCGTCTATGGAAACTTCCGTTTGCCCGTCATATTCAAAGTCCCAAACTTCCAATTGTGATGTTGCTTTATAACCCAATTGCCCGGCGGCTGTGAACTCGTCACGCCCCACCGGGTTAATTGATGCTATTACTTCCGTTTCCTGGTATTCTGTTTGGTTCTTTTTAATCAATAGTTTTATTGGCTTCTCTATGATACCCACCGCCTTTTATCTTGGTACACATTGCATCATAGGATGCAAGTAACTGTGTCTGATTATCCGGGCTTCCAAAATTAGCGTGACAATATAACAAAACGGCTTCGATGATTAAGGGGTCTTTTATGTCTGCTTCATCCAAATAGGAACTATGCACACCGATACGTTTTAAGTCTGCAAGGGCAACTTCTACAAGCTGCCCCACATCTTCATCCAACATATCATTTGATGTTTTTCTAATTCTCAATTTGGCTTTCGCAATCAACTGTTTCTTTGTCATGCTTTAGCCGCCTTTCTCTTACGCTGACGGGTTCTTTACACGGATAAAGCCGTTTCTTGCAACGACATTTCCGCCCATAAATACACTTGCCTTATAAGCAATCTGACCCTGTTTAAACTTGTACTCTGTTGATTTCTGTGCATCAATATCAGAGAATACGGCAACCTCGTAATTGGATAATGGACCGTAAGCCATGCAATAAGCATCTTTTGTTCCGCCGATTTCTGCACAAGCGGAATTGATGATATAAGGCACTTCGTCAATTGTTCCGGTATTGCCGTGGTTTACGATTGTGTAAACCTTTCTGCCCTGCTTATCTCTCAACTTTGCAAACTTCTTTAAGTCTTTCTTGTTGAGGATTAACACGGCCACATCTTCCACCTCTTCATCCCCACCGAATGAATAAATAATTTCATCCAGGGTATCATCTGCGATTGCGGTAATGGTCGCAATGTCCGTTGTGCGGTCGATAATATCATCTGATGCACTATCCGGGTTGTAGAAAATGCCACGGAATTTTCCCGTGCCGCCTTTTCCTACCAAAATCTGACGGGATGCGTAACGCTTGATTGCTCTTGTAACGCTATCTTCTACAACGCCGTCATAGTCTGCATCCGGTAACTTCTGCATCTCTTCCGGCTCTTCTGCGTATGCCGTGATTTTCTCACGCACAATGTCCGCATAACCAAATTCCGGTTCGGATGTGTTGTAATCTGCTCCCTCTGCGGTGCTACCGGCCCCGTCCCCGTATGATTTCACATAAGGACGCTGATAACTTTCGCCGCCTACAAGTGGAACGGTCTTTACTCTGTCAATAAGGGACGATACATTGTTGAATGTAGGGGAAATATCCGGGCTTGTATGGTGCGGCATCACAACGCCCGTTGTGGTTGTGATTGTGTTTAAAGGCTTTGCAATGGCTTTTGCCTTGAATTTAACGGCCTTGCCATTCTTTAAGGCTTTACCGCTTTCCGCTCTTGCCTTATCCTTGGTTTCTGCACCCTCGCCGCCCTTTGTATCATCTTCCGGCTCTTCTCCCTCTGTTGCCGCCGCTGCTGCGGCTCTTGCAAGTTCCTCACGGGCTTTAATCTCGTCCAAGATTTCCCCAATGGTCTTTGCTTCATCCATGAGGGCGGTTAATTCCTCGCCGCTCTTGTCCTGGGCTTCTTTACCCACTGTAACAAGGCGTGCTTTTAACTCTTTCTTGCTCATTTTCATTAACTGTTCTCTGTTCATGCTGCTTTCCTCTCTTTCTTACTCCATGTGTTGAATTGTTAATGCTGCAATTTTGCTTCTGATTTCTTTTTCTTTGGCTGCTGCCTGGTCCTTGGTATCGTCCGGTGGATTTCCCCCGGCTAATGCTTCCGGCGTGTTCTTGCAATATAATTTCGTGTAGTCCTGGACTGCTGCAACGGCGGTATTTTCTTCTCCCACCGTTATATCAAAATACTCTGCGGCTTTTTCCCCGGATAACCACGTTTCCGCTTCCATTAACTCTTTTATCTGCTCGATTGTTACGCCCTCTGCTAAATGTTCCTCGTAGATGCTCCAAATTCCGGCTTCTATGGCTTCCAATGTGTCCGCCATTTTGCGTAATTCGTTAGCGTTGCCCTCGCAATCGCACCACGGCTTATGTATCATCAAATAGGCGTTCTTTGGAATTGTCGGTTTGTCACTATCCACAAACGGAAAAAGTGATGCTATCGAACCGGCCAGGGCATCCACAAAACAATGTTTCTTTCCCTGGTAGCGTTTAAGCATATTGTAAATAGCAATTCCGGCAAACACTGAACCGCCGCCGCTATTGATGTAAATGTTTAAATCTTTTCCGTTTGCTTCTGCAAGGAAATTTTTGATTGCATCCGGGTATTGGTCCTCTTCTTGCCATGCTCCCCACCAATCCGAAACAATATCCCCATAAAAATAAAGGTCCGCCGTTGTGTCTGTGATGTTTTTAATCTCACAAAACGGCTTTACGGTTGCGGTCTTGGCGTTTTTGCACGCAATAAACTGTTTTATCTGTGGCATTTCCATTAACCCCCTTTCATAATCTGCATATAGGCACGGGCGGCCGCTTGCATTGCCCGTTTTTCTCTGTCATTTGCTCCGGCATCATCCGGCGGCTCGTTCTGCTGCCCTACCTGATACAATGATTGGTCCCCAACCTTGACATAGTTTAAAGATACCAACCTTTGGTCCCCGTCCTCTACCGGACCGTAATACATAAGTTCTCTGTATTCGTTGATTGTCAATGCTCCACGGTCAAACATTCCGCCGCCTATGGTTTCCCTTGTCTGCAATGTGGCATACTGTAAAAGGTTTGCCACAAAATCAATGCGGTTTCCGTAACCAATTTCACGGGGCGTTAAGAGTTTAAACGTAAACTCATAGGACAATTGCACGCTGATAGGCTCAATTACATTCTCATAAAATGAAATAAACTCGGTATCGTTTAGCGTGGAAGTCAATATTTTGTCATTCACGCCGTAATAACGGTATATGTTATCCCGTAAGAATGTAATTTGGTTTGTCGGTATGCTCGGCGTTCTCTGTGAGATTTCTTTAAATTCCACCGTATTATCAATTGCAGCAATTCCCCCGGCGTTGTCCTTGTTCATATAGGCATCCTGGAAATTCCGGGCTATTTCTTTCAATTCTTCATCATCTGCAATATTGTTATACTTCAAATACCCGGCTAAAGAATTTGAACGGTTTACAATGTTCTTTATGGTTTCCCCGGATGTTTCTATGAGGTCCAGGCTTCTTTTTAACTCCATATCCGGCGTTGTTCCCAGGAAACGGCGTTTATTATATCTCGCCTTAACATGGATTACATTTTGGTATGGCACGGTGTACGTTTTTCCGTCATAATCCCAACGGAAGCGGAAAAGGATGTTATTTTTATCATCCTCAAAAATCCTATATGATGTTGTGGTAATCGGTTGGATGCTCTCAACCCTGGTAAAATCCTTGTTCCAAAAAATCACGGAAAAGGAATTGGATGTATAAACCAAATCAACGGCAATACGGTATAAAAAATCATAGGTTGACATTTCCGGGCATGGGCGTAAAGATAAAAGCCTTGCAAGGTAATCATTTTTAATTACCATGCCTTTTTCATCCTTACGGATTACCTGGGGTTTCAACTTGCCAACATTCTTTCCGATTGCATCCGCAATTGCTCCCACAATGTCATTATCCCGTAATGTTCCCGTTGGCTCATACTCTCCACGGCTCAATAGTAGAGGTCTGTACTTTGCCCGGAATGAATTTAATACATTTGCGATAATTCCCGTTTTCTTCTCCCCCTTTCTTCAAAAATAGGGCCAGTTTTCCCACACCAACATTCTATAATGTTTCGTGTTGAAATTCTGACCCACTTTAATACTGCTGCCGCAACGCATTTTCCCTTGCATCTATGCGGTTTCTTTGCTTATATTCAATAATTTCTTGCCTATCTCATTGTGGTACTTGGAAACCATTGTGAGGGCATCAAACACACTCATAGCCCCGTCTATCCTCATACGCTTTTCAATTTTTACGGGTTTCATTCTGCTATCGTTTAGGTTAATATCCACCGCCACGTTAAGGAAATGTGCCGCCAACATGGAATTGTCCCCAAAATCAAAAAGCCCGTCTTTTAAATTCCCCTCAAACTCATGTAATACGGGTGTGAGGTTCGTTCCCTGGTATACATCATCCGTGTGAAACCCGGCGGTTTTCAAATCTTCCACAAGGTAATTTGCCGAATACCTATCATAGCCGATTTTTAGCGGTTTGATTTTATACACTTTCACAAGTTCGATAAACCAATTGTAAACATCCTTATAGTCCACCTGGTTTTCTCCGGATATGAACAAAAAACCCCGGTCCCTATATATGTTGTACGGCGTGTTGTCCTCGTTAATTGCCACTTCATACCGCTTTTGCGGCATATAAAACCGTGTGAATATATGGTTTATTCCGTCCCGGTTTATTACAATGCTTGCTGCGGTTAAATCCGTGGTTCTTGATAGGTCGATACCGCCCACACAATAGCATCCTTTAAAATCTTCCAGGGATAACGGCTTTTCTTCGTGTACGCATTTCATAACATCCCAATAATCCAACCATGCCACGGCTGAATTTTGTTTGATGTTACAAAACTTTGTCATAAACTCAACCTTTTTCGAGATTGAATTTCTTGCAATCTCTATTTGCTCCAAATAGTATTCCGCCGATACGGACACGCCCAAATTTGGGTTGCTCTTCTTTAATTCCTCTATGCTATCCCATTTCTCTATATCGTCTATCATGTAAATAAAAGGCAAAAGCCGTTTTTCTCTGCTATTGCCCTTTAGAAATGCCGTTGCCCTTTTAAATAATTCATCAAAAATTCCGTCATTCACATATCCGGCGGTTGCTATGGATATTATTAACGGCTGCTTTCTCGCTCCCAGGGCGGAAGTCATAACCTCGTATTGCTTCAATCCCTGGTCTCCCGGCCACGCTTCCATTTCGTCATTAACTACCAATTGAGGATTGAAACCGTCCGATTTCTTAGAGTTGAAAGCAATCTTTTTTACGCTCGTATTGAAAGCCTTTATGTAAATATCACTCCGGCGTTTTTTTGTGATACTATCCAATTCATCATCTGATTGCACAATCTGATAAAAGGCATCATACACTAAATCCGCCTGGTCTAACTTCGGTGCAAGGAAATAAACCTTTGCCCCATATTCCCCGTCTATATATGTCATGTATGCGGCTATTGCAGCGGCAAAAAGCGTTTTGCCGTTCTTACGGGCAACAATTATAAAAACCTCTCTAAACTGCCTATACCCGGTTGTTTTGTCCATAATGCCAAATATGGCGGACACAATAGCCTTTTGCCACAATTCCAGGTGCAAAAGGTCACTCCGCCCCTCTGAATGGTGGCAAAAATTTTCTATGAATTTTATAGCCTTGTTCGCTTTTTTCTCGTTAAATTCCCACTCGCCATTTAATAGCCCGGTTGTCAAAATCTCAAAACACAACCGCACCCATACACCCACAATTACTTCTTTTTTTTGGATTGCTTCATGGTATTTAAAAATCCAATTATCCATTAACTATTCATCCCGTAACGCCGCCAAACGGTCCACTTTTTCTTTTTCTTTTGGTGGTAAATACTCAATGAGTGAGTGAATAATTGCGGTATATTGGCGTGAATATTTCTCGTAAATTTGGGTTGAGGGGTGGGCTTTTACAAATTTCTGTGATGCGTTCACGGTTTCCGTTGTAAGGCCCTCTTTTTTCAATTCTTCTTTCGCCTGGAAACAAGCCACTTTTAAAAATGCCGCTTCCTCAATCAGCGAATTTATAAGGGTTTTCTTGTTTTCATCATCAACCCCAACAAACATTTTTTCTAAAAACTCTATCTCTTTTTTAATCCTCGCATTTGTTAATTTGTTCGGTCTTTTTTTCTTATTTTCTGTTAAATCATTCTTGCTTTCTGCCATAAATATACCCCCCTCATATGCGTGCGACCTTGCGGAGTTTTTTTGAAGTAACTCCCTCGGTTCTTTTGCCCGGGGTTAAATTCTGCACCCCGGGGGTGTGGTCTGATTTATTATTTTCTTTCGGCGGTAATAAATTTCCGTTTGCATCATACTGATAACGCATTGGTGTATGTGCCGCCTTGTGTTCTTTGTTGTGGCAATCCTCACAAACATATTCCAGGTTGTCCAGGTTCAATGTGATGTTTGGATTGCTGATATTACCCGGCGTAATATATTCTTTGTGATGTACAATGTAACCCGGCTTATATATTCCTCTCGCCTTGCACCGCTCGCACAATCCGTTACTCCTGGTTATTACTTGCTGCCTTGCTCTCTTCCATGCTGCGGACTTATAAAAGCCCTTTGCATATTCTTTCACGATCCCACCGCCCTTTCCGTAAATGGTTTATGGGTTATGTGTATTGCTACCCCATAACCCAATTATAAATTCTTTCGCCTTGCTATTATGTCCCCGTTGTACTGCTGCATCCGGTATTCCTTTTAGTCCTGCTGCCGCCGGGCAACATTCCTAGCCCCTCGGCAACTGCGGTTATAAATTCATTGCGATAATCGTAGAATTGACGGCGGCCACACATCACATCATAAATACTTTCATACGGCGTACAATGAACCACGCTTTTATATATTTGTTTCTGCATCTGCTCCCGTGCCGCTTCGCTCTCTATGTTGTGGCATGAATTATTAAGGGCTTCATCTATCACGCTATAAGCCATACGGTCAAATGCTGATGCGTTCCCGTTAAGCATCCGGCGTTTGCGTTTCTCGTTGCCCTGGATAATCTTTTTTACTGTGGCTTTAATATCATCATCAATTCTTTGCAATACTGCCCCCCCCCAATCCGCTATTCTTCGTATGTGGTCTTTTTATTCTCTGACCGTTCAACCTTAATACTTTCTTTCGCCATTTTAGAAACCTTTGCTTTTACTCCATGCCCCACATCAACGGTAATACCTTTCATGTGCTTATCCTCGATTGCATCAACGGTTGCAATTAAAAGATTAACCACATCTTCCGCAACGGGCTTTTCTGCACCGCCGCCGAATAATTCGTTTACTCTTTTCTTTGCCTTGTCTTTTCTCTCTTTTGCTTTGGCGTATGCTTGTGCTTGCTCACATTCGCACTCACACGTTACCGCTTCGTTAATCTGCCCTTGCTCCCACTCTTCCGGGACCTGTATTATTTTGGTCTGTCCACAAAAGGAACATGAACCCGTCTTTTCTACTTTTGCACTCATGCTTTTGTCCTCTCTTTCTTTCCTACCTCGTAGGCTTTCATAGCAACCGTTAATACTGCTGCCGACTGCTCCACCGTCAATTGTTGTTCCTTTACCAAAAACGCTAAATTTTCGTTGATGCTCTCCAATGTTTCTTCCAGGCTGTCATTGCATAGCCCTTTGCCACATGAAAGATAAATGATTTTACGCCTTATGTCTGCCGTTATCCCTTTAAGTTCCACCATAACATCCGCCAATGTTTCATTCATGGTTCTTTCTTCTCTTGCCGGATTAAAATATTTACATTCCTGGCACTCTTCCCGGTGGAACATACGGGACCTTAAATTGATACCGTCACACATTCCGGCAATCCACGGTGCATTTATGCACGCTTTCTTTGGCATTCGTCCCGGTTCTGTGAGATATGCCAATATCTCTTCCCCGGCTTCCTCTGCTCCATAGCACACCGCCGTTTTATAGCCTTGTGCATTAAGCATTGCCATATACTCTTCCTGGGCTTTCGTTGCCTTGTTCTTGCCAAACTTTAATTCGATATAAAGCCCGTGAAATCCGTTATTTGCAACGGGTAGACATATATCCGGCACACCACTTTTAAGACCGGCCGCCTTTAATATTCCGCCATTGCTCCTTTTGCCCTCGTTTGGCACATGGTACATCAACGCCAATTCCGGCAATATGCTTTCTGTCCGCTTCGCCCAATTGAAAAGGGCTATTTGCTCCGTTGTTTCGCTTCTCTTCATGTTCTGCATACTCATGTTTCATATTCCGCCTTTTCTTTCCGGTATTTGCAGTAATGCCACACGCAATTTACCTTGTATTGATTTTCGTTGTATTTCTCGCTTGCACACGTTCCGTTGTCCCTGGAATAAATACACCTTTTGCAATAATCCGGGTGCGTGGGGAATAATATAATTTTCCCCATACCCGTTTAATCTTCCTCTAAGGCATATTCACGTTTACGGCGTTTGCAATCTTCCAACATCCGTTCCAAAATGCCCGTTTCCTCTTCGGAAAGATAGATATAATATTTTTCAAGCATTTTTACGGCGTGTAATTTCTTGGCATTTGCCTTTTCTTCCTCGGATGTGTCGGTATCTGACACATTTTGTTCCTTGGCTATGTCCTCGGCGGTCTTACGCTTCTTTTTCTTCTCCTCGGACATCTGTTTTATCTCTTCGCTCTTTATATCCGCCCCGGCTTCAACTGCTGCCGCAACCTCTTTTTGTGCATCCTCGGATAATCTGCTTGTTTCATAGGCACTTGTAATTTTCATATTGCCTTTTTCAAACTGCTCTTTTACCTCTTCCGTGGCATTGTTGTTAATTGCTTCCAACTGTGCAATCTTGGTTGGTTTTTCCCCCAGGACTGCCGCCACATAATCCCTAACCCTTTTTCCCTCTTCCAGAACTAACAATTTTTCCTTTCTCGCCTGGGTCAATACCTCTTTCCAATCTGCCGCCTGGTTCATCAAATCGTAATCGGTCATTTTTCTGTTAAAAGTATTGCCGATTAGCAAGGATAATCTAAATTGTGTTTCCGTCATGTCCTTAAAGCGGCACGGAATAGCCTTTGTAATTTCTTCGTGTCCCTCGTCCTTTAAGATTTTAAGGGCTTCACGGCGGCGGTGTCCGCCGGATAATAAATACTTGCCATTGACACGGCCGATAATTAAAGGTTCTTGTAATCCGTCCATGAGAATTGATGTTGCCAACTCTTCCAACTCGTCCATGCTATAACGGTTATGTTTTGTTACTTCGATTTCTTCCAGGTTAAGGCGGATTTCCTCGTAATTCTCCACGCCCTCAACTGCTGCACGGGTTGCCCCGTTCATAAGGTCCATAATATTAAAAGCCATTTTATTCCCTCTCTTTCTGCATTTCTGCTATGCGTGTTTCTCCCATACATTCCAGGATAAAATTTTTATACCCTTGTGCCGCTCCACTTCTCACGGAATAGGCTATTGGCGTTTTGTGGTAAAATGTACTGTCTTTTACTTTCTTGGAATGTCTGATGATTGTATTAAATACTATCAATCCGCTTTTTTCTCTCAACCATGTTTCCGCCGCTTCGCTTGTGTCTGATTTCTCGTAATCCGTAATAAGTACCCCGGCAATGTGGGCTTTTCTGTTTAACTGCCTTACGTTATTTACCTGGTCCACCAACTCTTCCAATCCGTCCAATGAGTAACAATCTAAATTCACAGGTATAATAATTTCATCCGCTGCCACAAGTGCATTTATTACGTTCATGCCTAAATCCGGGGCGTTGTCTATGATGCAGCAATCATAATTTCCAAATGTCGGCGTGTTTTTCAATTCCTCAAACGCCCGGCGGTATCTGTCGTGTTGTGGCGTGTCTGTATCTGCCTTAATCTCCAATTCCGCCAACTCCATAAAATAATTGCACGGCACAATGTCCAAATTCTTAATTTTTGTGTGTCTTATGGTGTTTCCCTTGAATGTGGCATTTTTTAATACTGCTGCCGCCGGGCTTTCTGTTTCTCCCTGGTACGCATCAAATAGGCGGCTTGCGTTCCCTTGCTTGTCATTGTCAAATAAAAGGACTTTCCCAGGCTTAACCGTTCCATGCTTCGATTTAAACCCGGTTGCCAATAACTCCGCCATGCTGACCGCCGTTGTAGTCTTGGCACATCCGCCCTTTAGGTTTAGTGTGCAAATAATTTTCATGCTTTGTTCCCTCGCTTTCTTTTTTGTGGCTTGCCTTTCGGCTTCTCGCCCTTTTTAACCATACGGGCGTATATGTAAAAGGCTGCGTTTACTCCGTTGTGCTTTACTTCTGCATCCAGGAACGTAAAGCCCGGATATGCCTTTTCCATTTCTGCTTGTAACACGCTACTATCAAAGGCCATTTTCTCCACCTTTGCTTTTCTGAATTTTGAGTAACTGCGTTTTGGTTCATCCGGTTTTTTCAAATTCTTGGACGGACACCAACGCTTTGTTCCGTGTGGGTTCTGTGTTATGTAGGTAGCAAGTCCGGTTAATAAAAAATTCTCGTCCGGGCTTATGTTCCTGGTGTTTGGTCTATCGCACTTTCCCCACATTCTTTCTAACTCGTCACGGTCTATTCCGCCGGATATGAGTAAATGAAAATGTGGGCGTGTGTATTCCTCAAATGCGATTATGTAAATATACTTTGCATTTTCTAACCCTAACTTTTTACGCTTGCGGTTTATGCGGCGTATGAAATTAACCACATCTTTTTTTGCATCCTCGTAGGTTTCCGGCAATAACCCATTATTCCAACCAAACGTAGCCCATATATCCCCTTTTCCAAAATTGATATTGGCTAAACGGATTAAATACCGTCTTGCGTTCTTATCGTTGAGGTTTGATTGTGACGGGCTTGTTTCTCTCTTCTTTTCCGTCTTTGGCATATCTGCTTTGAATTTAAAGGACGGGTACACCATACTTTCAAGCAATGTTATGTTGCTCTCTGTATTGGTGCTTTTGTATGTGGATGTTCTGTATAGGCAGTTTACCCACCCCTCTTTCATCCACCTTTCCATTTCTGCTTCCTCTAACTTCTTGCACTGCTCCTTGTATGCTTCCTCATAATCGTAATTGTCATAATATCTTTTACCCATTGCCCCACCTTTTCACTTATCTATCTGAAACCCACCTATCCAGGCAGATATAAACATATATTTCTATAATGGTTGATATGTTAAGGCCCATTACAAGGACGGCTAAACCCGGTTGCACCGTCAAAAAAATTAAAATCTACGGTCCCAATCTTCAAAAAGCCACGCCCATGCCTGGCGGACTTTCAAAAATCCTATGAACCATAAAGCGGCAAGCGTGAAAAATCCCGTTGCCGTAACTGCTGCAATTATGGTAATAATCCTTGCGACCATGTAAAACCAACCTTTCCAATGCGGTTTCTTCCTATATATAGAAAAACCACATTTACAAACACTATATATTGTGCTATACTCTCTTTGTTGAGTTCCAACCCCTATTGTTTTAGGTCCCCACCTTTGCAATAGGGGTTCGCTTTTTCTATGCTTCCGGTATCTCTTCAAATCTCTTTTCGTAATCATCCGGTGCATATCTCATTAAAAGGCTTTTCGCTTCCTCTTCTGTTATTGCTTCCCCTACTTTCGTTGCGTAATCTTCCGTATGCGTCAAAAGCCAATTTCCCTTTTTGCTTTTCCATAATTCGCAATCGTGTGTAGTTCCAACTTTCGCATTGTTGTATATTGCCTTTATAAGTTGGCTTCTGCTTTCGTACCACTTCTTTACATTCGCCACCTTTTCCATATTTTCCGTATCGTACTTTAATCCATTTATAACAAATCTCATTGTTGCCCCTCGCTTTCCGCTTTTTCCTCGCACTTCCAATAATATTTATTGATAATCAACATTTCTTTGGATAAAAGCATGGATAACCCTAAAGGAACGGTTATAAATGCTATTGTTGCATCCCCCTCTAAAATCTTGATTGCTACGGCCGTGAAAATCAGTAATGCAACGCCGTTTAACTTCTGCATGGCAAAATACTTTTTTCTTTCCCGGCGTTCCCTGGCGGCTCTTATGCGGCTTCTCTCCTGGTTTATGGCATCCGTGTAGCCTATCATATAGGCCCGGTCCAACATTGCTTTATATGGGCTATTCTGTTCGCTTATCTTCTGTACTGCTGCCGTCTGCATCATGTTGTGTTCCCTCGCTTTTTGTTTCTTCCGCTCTGCTTTCGTCCCCACATAATGGCGGAATTAGTAATTTGCTTAATATTGCGTTTTCTGCTTCTCTGTTTTCTCTGATTACCTTTAATTCCTCAATCCGGTTTTTGCTTAAATCATCTATAAGCCTATGTAATCCGTCCGCCGCACTCTCAACGCCGTTTTCTTTCTCCCAGGCTTCAAAAATTGATACCGCCGCCCCGGTTATCTGTTCATATTCTGTTCTAAATCCGGTTTCCTCTTCCTCTGCATCCAGGGTATTAAGAAAATCCGGCTTTTTTCCGGTAATCATTGCCTGGATGTAGTACCCCGGCACTTCCGCATTGACCGCATTTGTGATTAACTCCGCTTTGGCTGCTTCTTTTGTCATTGCGTAATAATCCGGCTGCTTTACTGTTACCGGGCTATCTGATGTAAAATTGTCCATAAATCCCATTTATTCATCCTCGCTTTCTACTCTTCTATCACTTTGCACTCTCTTGGATATACCCCTATTTCCCTTTTACCAACTTCTATATAGTACATTTTCGTGCGTCTGTTTCTTGGTGGTTCTGTCTCTCTTCTTATAACCGTGTGTACGCTCCCTACTTCCGGTGGATTAACAATGGGTAACACATCTGTGATTTTGATTTTCATTATTTCGCTCCTTTATTTCTTCCATAATCTCTTTTATTTGGTTCATGGTGCTTTCCACCTGGGCTATTGTCATATTCTTATCGTCTATGTAATAATCCGCATAGATTTTTCTTGTATCGTTGCCCCACCGCTTTATCTGCTCCGGTAACGGCTCATTCACGGCATCAAATACAAGTCCTTGCAATCTGCACCACTCCACGGCATTTTCCAGGTCTGCCCCGGCTCTGCTTGTCCATAATATTATTTGGTGTCCCTGGGCTTTTACCGTTTTCGCAAAAGCAATCATTTTTTTGTTTGGGGCTACGATTTCCGGGAAACGGGTAATAGCCAATGTGTTATCAAAATCAATTGCGTATATTGCCATTATTCGCCCTCTCTTTCTGCTGCCGGGTTAAGGCTCATTTCATATTTCATAAGCATAGCGGCCGTCTGTACGGCTTCGCACGCAAGGTTAATTGCGTAATCTGCGATTTTAAGCGGTGTTATCTCTTCTTTCAGATAACAAGGCGTTTCTTTCCCTCTCACATCATCCCATAAGCACTTAAAGGATGCTTCTAACTCTTCAAGGGCTTCTTTGCTCTCTTCTAATTCCTCATAGGCAACCGCCACGCCCTCATGTTTTGATGTAAATAACGGGAATTGCTCATTTGCCCGGTTTAATTCTCTGTTGGCTGCTGCCGTGATTTCTTCTTTTAATTTCCGCATCATGTTGTGTTCCCTCGCTTTCTGTACTGCTGCACCCTAAACCATGTAAGGGGCTGCAAATTCATATACCGGCCTATCTGCTGCCGGGTTCATCTGCTCCGGTTTGGTATAAAGTTTTAATGTGATTGCCGGGTTTCCGTCTGTATCCGTTCCCCGTGGGTTGAAATTGTACTTAAATCCCAAATGGCTATTCATGGATGCACCTTTTAAGGTAAAGGCAAAATTACTTAATTCCCTTGCCCCAATCGTCACGCCCTGGGTGTTTAAATCTCTCCACCGCTTAAAGGTGCTTTTGATGTGTTCTAAAAAATCCTGCTCAATCTGATTGTTAATAGGCATCATTGCTTTTTCTTCCATGTGCTATTCCTCACTTTCTTTGTCCTTGCGTGATTTTTCCAGGCACGCCGCCTTTGTATTTTTTCGTACCGCTTCAATAGCCTTTGGACTTCGGGCATATCCAAAACGGTAATTTCCAACTTTCCAATTTCCGCCACGGCTTATTCCTCGCTTTTCAATATGATTTCCCGGTATATAGTCAACTGCAAATCTGAAAAACTGTAATTTGGTGTTTCTTCCGGGTGTAATGGCTGCATTAGTCCCAATTCCTTATATCTTTTATGGGTTATGTCCACTTTTTCTTTTATCCGTGTGACCTCTTCCGCCATAATGGCTTCATATTCCGGCGTGCGTACCATGTTCCCTAAATATCCGGCGTATAGTTCCGCTTTGCCTTTCATAATCCGCACACGGTCCGGGCCGGACATAACACCCACAATGTCCGCCAATGTCATACGCTGCACCTACCTTGTGGCTTCTACAATGGCGTTGTATAAATCCGGTGTTCTTTCTCCGGCTTCCAACCGTTCTTTTAACGGGGTAAGTAATGGATAAATGATTTTTCCCATATATCCGCCCGGTGCATATTTTGAAAGCATATCATTGACGGCGTTTTGTGCTGCTTCCCAATCTCTCAATATCTCCGGTGTTTCCCCAATCGTTATTCCGTCCAATTCTTCTTTAATGTGCTTTGCAAACATCTTTTCTGTTTCATCCGTTACGCACGCACTCGCTACAATTCCGCTATCAAGAAGAAAATGTAACATCCCGGCGGCTAATGTGTCCGGCGTTATGGTTTTCTCTGCCGGAATTGCGGTTTTAGTTGTTTCTTCCTGGCCTGCTGCCACCTTGGCTTCTGCTTCCGCTGCTGCCAAAATGCTTTCCGCCGTTGGCTTCTCTTCCGGTTCATTCATCCCGGTAAAGTTCTTGTTTTCTGCTTCCACGTTTTGTTCCTCGCTTTCTTCTGCTGCATAAATGCTTTTTGCTATCTCTTCCGCTATTGCGGCAAAAACCGTTGTAGTTACTGCGTTACCGAATTGTTTATATGCCTGGCTATCCGAAACAACTTGTTTCCAATCGTCCATAGGGAACGCTTGTAAAATTCCGTATTCTTTAGGTGTCAACTTTCGCACCCTCAACCGCTTTGTATCAAATATTTTCACTTCTTGTTGCCCCCCCTGGCACGTTACAAGCGTTGGGGCTATTCCGTCCACGGAATACACACGCCGCCATTGGTCTTTCCCTTTAATGTCAAGCATCCCCACCATTTGGCAATCCTGGTTGTTGGCTCTTTCCATTGTCTTGTTCCTTTCGCTCTTCTATAACTGCTATCATGTCTTTCTTTCCGGCGTACCCTTTATAATCCCTTGCGGTAAGGCACGGGGAAACATCCGCAATTTTTAAAACATTTCTTCCGCACTTATTGACCGTTACCGTTATGGGAAACTCTGTTGCTCTCTGCCCCCCCCCTGGATTGACAATAACGTGTTGGTAGTTATGTTTCTTTGTGATGCTTCCGCCCCCCCAACTCGTAATGTTTTGCCGCAACCGTTAGGGTCTAAAAGCCCGGTTTCCTCTGCAATGTCTGTAACAACGCTTTCTTCCGTCTGTTCATCTTCCAGGATGATAACGCCGTGTAAATCCTGGGCGGTAAGTGTAAACATTGGTTCGTCCTCTGCCTTTGCCCTCGGTCCGTTCTGCCGCTTGTTGATACGGTCCGGTGTAATGCACGCATGGCACTTTCCTAAACCCTCTAGTTTCTCTAACGCCTGGGCTATAATGGTTTGTGCCTTTTCATCCGGCAAGTAATATTTTTCCGGTACATCTTTTTCCAGGTAATCCGATAACTTCGGTACAAATTCGTGTTGCTCTTTCGGAAATGTAAATGTTAGGTTCTTTTTATTTCTGGTCCCTACTACTGCGTAACGGTCCCGGTTCTGTGGCACGTTCCAATATTTGGAATTAAACATTTCAATATGTGCTGTGTACCCGTGGCGTTCATATTCCAGGCGTAACACTGGCAGATATGGGCGTAACCCTCGCACATTCTCCGCAATGATAACGGCCGGCATGGCGTGTTCTCTCTCTCTCTCTCTGTTTCTTCAAGTAATCTCATCATTTCAAAGAAACATCCGCTGCGGCTCGCCGCCTTAAAATTATTACTGCTACACTTGGGGCAAATGGTGTTGCCCGTGTACTCTTCCGGGTTTATCTCTATTTCCTCGCCGCAATCCTCGCATTTTAAAATCATGCCCCGTTGCTTTCCGGCAACGCTCAAATCCTGGCAAGGAAAGCCGAACGCCCACACATCCGCTTGTGGTATATCTGCTTGGTGCAATTCCTTTATGTCTGCTTTCTGTACATGGTCCCCTACGTTTTCCCGGTAACTCTCCACGGCGTATTTATCAAAGTCCCATGCCCCGGCTATTTCATACCCGGCATTTTTAAATGCAATACCCATTCCGCCGCATCCACAAAAGAAGTCATTAACCTTTAATTTTCTTTTCATCTGCTGCCACCTACGCTTCCTGGAATAACGGTTTTTCTTCTACTGCAACCATTGCTGAATACTCCACCTTATAACCCGTTACCTTATCCCCTCGCATCTGCGGCACTACTGCCGTTTGATACTGAACCGTTGGCGTATGGAAAAGTGATTTTACCTTTTCCACCTCTTCCAACTGCTTATTTATCTTTTCTTCCAATGTTTCCGGGTCTGTCCCTCGTAATATCCACACTTCCATGTTGAGTTCCTTTCTATACTGCTGCCGCCTGGCATTTATAAACTTCTCTGTGCTACTTCTGCCCGGTATGGTGTTCCCCCACGCTTCAATTCGTTATAAATCGTTGCTCTGTGAAACCCAACCGCCTTTGCAATATCTGTAACCTTTGCCCCGGTTCGCTCCATTGCTTCAATCTTCTGTCTGTCGGCGTATGTAATACGCTTATCTCCTTTTTTCACGTTTCCGCCCACCTTTCCTTAAAAATTGGCAAAATAAAAAGTGCTACAAGAGTTTTTTAATTCTCTTGTAGCACTCATATTTTCCACAATAAAAAATCAAGTGCGATAGAGTTATTAACCCTTGTCGCACTTGATTTTACAACTTAGCGATGAACCAATTTTCCTTACTAATCGTTCCTCCATACCATCCTCATCTGCCCGTTCTTTTCCTCCACCAGATGTGCCATCCTCTGCCGTATAAGCCACTGTGCTGTTCCCTTCCTCCGGTAAAAGTTACTCTTGCTGATCGGAAGAATGCCGTGGTGTGCCTCCAGCATATCGTAGCTGGTGCCGCGCACGATGGATTCCGTCAGTTCCGCAGCAATGAAGCTGTCCACGCTCTGGCAGATTTCAAATATTTCTTTTTCATCCACGCACATTCCCCCTTTAAAACTTTCTTTTCCTATTCCTCTCCCTGCCAGATCTTCGGTGTCCCGTCTGCATTGAGCATTACTGTAAGACCACCGCCCTCTTTATAACCTCCACCAACAAACAAATACATCACGCCAGTATCTTTGTCGGCATAAATAGAATATGTATCCGTAAATTCTACTCCTTCCATCGTATTATCCTGCTCTGCGTCAACATTCACACTCTCGCATCCGGCGATTAAGAGTGTTACCGTCAATATTGCTGCTATAAGTTTCTTTTTCATGGCTTGCTTTTCTCTCCTTAATATTAATCTATCTCAATTTTTATCCCATCCGCTTTATAAACCAAATCTTCTATCGTACTTTTCGTCTTCGATAAGGTCAGTATCCGTATAATTATCAAGACATTTTTCGTATGTCGCTTTCTGGTTTGTGATTCCAGTGTATGTCTCATACGGATTCGGTAAATCATGCTTTTTACAGCATTCGCCGCATATCACAAAACTTCTCGTCTTCGCTTCAAATCCATACGGCGTATTATCGGTATGATACCGCGCAAAATTCTGAAACGGTGTCATCGATAATAATGTTGCAGTTCTATCACAATCTTTTCCACAAAAGTCACATATCGCATGAATCATGTTAATTACCTCTCTTTCTTTACTAAATCTGCTAAAACAAACTCATTTGCCGCTCATCGTACTTATATTTTTGTTTCGTGGGTATCTTCCCTTGGAAAAATATTCTCTCAACCCGGTCTTTCTGTTTCAGATTTGCCATATACTGATTATCAACCTCAGGTGGCACGGAAAAATAATACTCTTCCGGCAACGGCAACCGATTCTCTGTGCAGATTTCCAGGACCTGTCGCTGATAATAAATGATGTGGTTCCGTGTCAAATTCATGTTGCACCCATCCGGCCAGAACGGATCACTGCACCCATTCTGGTTTATATCCTTCCAATGTTCTATTTCCTGCTGAATATTCCGGCAGTACTCTTTTACTTTTTCTTCTGCTGTCTGGATCATGGCAACACCTCCGAGAAATTAAGTTTCATCTGTTGATCTGGCTCATAGTTCATCCACACCGTTTCCATCCGCAGCTTTCCGTACTCCGCACAGCTTGAAAACTGTTTTTTCTCCCATCCGTTCAGATAGTCGTTATACATTTCTGACTCATAACCAGAAATCATAATCTTTGCTTTACTCTGCAGTAACGCTTTTAATAATTCTTCGTGATCCGCATCCGTCATCTCATGCTTGTATTGCTTTCCCGCTCTGGTACCCAAAACATACGGTGGGTCAATGTACATAAAAACATTGCTGTAATTAAATCTCTCAATCACTTCCACCGCCGGGCGGTTCTCGATCTGTACCATGCGCAACCGTTCCGCTATGTCAATGATCCATTCCGGCAGACGGTACCAGTTCCATAATGTATAAGCTCTTTCTCTGCCCTGTACATCATTTTTCCATCCTACCTTGCTGCCATTGGTACGGAATCCGTGCCCTTGCCAGCACTGAACCAGAAATCGCAATGCTTTATGGTACGGTTCATCCGGCATCATCAGCTCCCATACATCCAGTTTATATGTATCTTCATATTTTTCACGGCTGAATGGTGTAGTCATTACCATTCTGGACAGACGTTCCGCATCTTCCTGTATGCACCGGAAGAGATTCACAACATCATGATCCAGATCATTGATCGTCTCGATATCAGATACCGGCTTATTAAATAACACGGCCCCGCTGCCGAAGAACGGCTCTACATAGCTGTGATGTTCCGGTATCAGTTCCACCAGTCGGGGAGCAATGTTCCATTTACTTCCCGGATATTTCAATACTGTTCTCATTTTTTCTCAAAGGAACCCGGCGCGCCTTTTATCCGGATAGGTTCCGGCTCCTTTCTTGACTTCATTTCTTTTTTTGATATACTATTTATATCGAAACACTTATTGTGTCGATTGGAAGTGGCGCATCAATCCTGACGAGACTATGCCTAGTATTTAGTGCAATACTAAGCAGCGTAACCGTAGTTTTCTTTTCCTTCTGTAAAGAGGTGGTACCCATGAAAAAACTTGAGACTGTAACAGCAATTTTTAATTCGTTTGCTTGCAACTGTTTATCTTTCATTGGGATTTACGCTGCTACTTCCGCTAACAAGTATAACTTGCTGATGAGGTGGTGAAATTCCACCGAATAGCGGAATGCACTGGTGCATGCTAAGGCATGCACCCTTTTTTATATCATCTGATCTAACGGTAAACTCATCTGCCCTTTGCAGTTGTCCCCGATCGTCGTAGGTTCCCAACCAACGCCGATATAGTCCAGGACTTTCGCCCATCCATAGTCATTGCCGTCCTTATCCTTGCACATATGAAACATCAGATAATCCCATTCTTTCGGATTGCTCTCATAAAGCAGATCAAACCTGTGTGGTCGTTTCTCCATGTGGATTCCAAAACCGCACATACTGCAACCGGTACGCTGCGCCTTGGTTGTATACAATGTACCGTCCGGCTTTTTCTCAATCGTTCCGTAAATCTCCGGTATCAAAGAATCCGGCATCTGGAAGCACTCCGACATTCTTCCTGCCTTAAGGCCTGCGTCACGGTACTTTTCTTTTAAATCATGCTTCCAAAGATCGTCCATCTCCAAGGCAAGTGTTAATATATCCTGTCTGTGGAATATCGCAAATGGCGCTGATCGGATGGTCGATGCCCCAAAATAGTTACATCCATTCATCCGCAGGCTTTTGGCACGTCTGCCGCCCTCGGATGCCATCAGTCCCAAATATGGCACGCTGTTATGTTCCTTGCCCCAATCATCACAATTCTTTTCCTTGAGATAATAACAGCACTTGGAAGATACGAGAAAGTCCGGCTTCTTAAAGTCGCACCCCTCATTTTCATTCTCATATCCCCCAAACAGTTCCAGCCATCTTTGATTAAGCTGCATCTTTGAATTCTTCTGCCAGCCACCGTATTCCCCGGTTTCTCCCGTTATGATCGCATGTCTGACTGTCTTGTTCTTCTCGGTCGGATTCTGCAACAACTCAATTTTCCCGGCGATCTCCTTGGATATGACCGGAAACCCGAATTCCTGTATAACTTTCGGTTTCGTCCATCGTGTACCATCCTCCCGCAGGAGCGGCGGCACATTTATAATACCGATCGCTTTATGTACCCTCTGGATGCTCTGATCCTCCAAAGTGGATGCCGATACCCCCGGAGCATCAATTCCACACACCTCATGGAGGAATATATATAAAATGATGCTGTCCAGACCGCCTACCGACACATGGCAATTTAGCCCTCTGCGGTCACATTCTGATCTGAACTCTTCCGCTCTGATCTGCGCATATTTGCGTTTGAAAGCATAATCCTGCTTTTCTTTCTGCATGAACGAAGCAATCTTTTCCTTTGTTCCAAGACGTTCCATTCTTTCCTGTACTGATTCCATTTCTTCACGGAGTAAAGAGCTCTTTTACGCTGGCCAGCAAACCTCTCACTCCTTTCGATTATTTACGTAACATTTTCACTAACGTTCCGATTGCAAATGCGATTGCCTCAATGTACTGTGGATCTGTCACAATAATTGCCATATTATCGCCTCCTCCCTGGGGCAACGATAATATGTCAGAAATTTTTTCAAAAAAGTCATTTTTCGGTACAGACTTGTTTCTCATCCGCAATCGCGTTTTACACTACTTTTTCTTAACTCTCTTGGTCTTGAACTTATACACATCGTTTGTCTGCCGGCTTACCGCACTCCGGTAGCCGTTCAGCTTACTCGCTCTGCTCTTTCCCATGTGCACCTCCCTCTATAGCATCTAAGCATCCGTTCCAGCCTGCATCGAACCTTCCATTGTCGCAATGCTCTGGATGAGCTGATTTCTCTGGCAGTTCCCGGAGTGGGCACCAATCCGGCTTTTCTCCGTCTGGTACAAGTTTCCCTGTCGCACAGCACAGATATTCGTCATCATTCTCTGTCTCATAGCACAATGTGCATTTCTGGCATACCTGTTCCGGCATATCCATAATCAATACTGCTTTAGCCATAATTTTTTTACCTCCAACTAAGATAATTTATATCTGTCTCTCGCCGCGGAACGAAACATCATAAAAAGCATTTCCGATAATGCTTTTTCTCTACTTCTGCGCTTTGCTTTCTTGATTACGGTCAGTTCTCTCCAGTTATTCCGCCAAGTGCTTTCTGTTGGCACAATCACGCCAACAAAATATGGGATTTCTTTTGATACAGCCGCATATACTTCCTCCGGCATTACAAGATAGTTGTAGTCACCGATGAAATTCAAACCATGTCCCGAATGAAAATCCTCAACAGAAGATTTTATCTCGTAACAGTAAAAGTCCCCTTTCTCAATCCCAGAGACTGTATTGTTCACAGGCTTAAATCTCATGTAATCCACTCTGATTGCGTGTCCTGTGGCATAATCAAACGTGACTTCTTTAGCCATATAAATTCTTGTGTCGTTTTTGGGATTTATATATCTTTCAAGCGCTAAAGAAAGTTCTTTCGTAACTTCTGGTCGTTTGCTCATATTTCCTCCGTGGTCATATTTTTAATCAAATAAGAAACATCAGATAACGTAGCGTTATGAATGTCACAATTCACTGCTCCATCATCATTGTATTGAGCAAATAATTTTTTCATATTATCGTCAATGTTTTTATTTTTAGCTTCATCGCATAAAGTCTCGGCTTCTCCAATACAATTCCACAATGCTGTATTCAGTTTTGCCAATCTTCTCGCAAATTGTTTGTCTGTCATATATGACTACCTCACTAAGTTTTAATTTACCTCCGGTTTCTCACACCGCTCAAATTCTATAACCCAAACCCACGGTGATGCATCCCAACCGTAACGGTCAAGGTCGGACTTCTTGATGGTACTGTTCCAGACTTCTACGAACTTATCGACTTCATCATATCCTTCATCAGGACATACATCACATCCAAATGTAGCGTTACATCCTCTGCAATTTGATGGATATATTCCCTCTGCAATGCATCCATCTTCTGTAATTTCCTGTAACCGCTCCACCCTCACATCCGTAACCTTAAGCCAAATACGCGCGGCTTCTTTCGGCATGTGGATGGATGGTTTCCACTTTGTAACATCGGCAATGTCATTTCTTTGCCAATCTTCGTAGTAATAGTATCCGTTCGGCGCCTTTTCTTATCAGGATGCAATCTCCTATATAGAATATTGAGCACATCATAAATTCCATATCAGTAATTTCAATTCCATTACCGTAGGCATAAAATAGGATTATAAACCAAACTATGCTCATTCTTCATTCCCCCCAATCAATCCTTTGACCGCAACTTGGGCAATAGGTGGAATTATCACTTTTAAAGCATCTCGGGCACGATGGACAAATCATTGCGTTTCCCATAATTCTCGGTCGCTTCGCTGTCTGTTTCTCCACAGCCGCCCGGCATTCTTCTAAAGTTCCAACCTTACGATATTGCCGCCAGTCGCTTAACGCTTCAGCAAAATCTTTCTTCATCTCCTGCAATTCTTCCGGTGTGCCGATTGCGCGGTAAGCATCCCAAGCTGCCGCATCCTCGTAGGTAAGGATTTTGGCGTTTATTGGATGCGTGTTATCCGGTTCTTTCAGATATCGTTCCAGTTCATCCGTTACGTCCTCAAGGGATAGTTCTCCGCCGAACATATCCGTAAGGCGTTTTTCTAATGCTCGATACGGCTCAACCTCAGCTTCCAACTCCTCGATATATTCATCTTTATGGTCGCAGTTCACACAAATCTGCGTCGAACGGTTTGCAAACTCATTTTTGATGTTGGGATTAACAACTGACGTATGCCAGCGCTGTACCTCTTCCAGTGCCTGAATCGCCACTTCACATGACTGAATCTCTTTTTTGCAGTTCTCCAAATTACTGTAATACTCACCCAGGCTCTTTTTTCTAACTGTAAACACTTTTGGAGAAATCAATAATAATTCAGCTAAAGCTTTTTTTGACTGCTCCATCGCGTTTTGAATAAAAATTTTTGCTTCATTCTCCGTCATGGCTACTCCTTTCAACTATTTCCATTTTGGAAACAATTCACTCCAACAGTTCCGGGTTGTCAAACGCATTTCCGGCGATCTCTATCTCATATCCTCTAAAACAATCAAAATTCCATTTAGCACCAATAGGCAATTTTTCCGATTTAACGCACACCCACGAAAATTGATAATGATCGTCTTGCCAAAATGCTTTGTAAAGATTGCCTTTATCATTTTTAATAATGTCATTCTCCCAAATCAGCTTACCGCGCTTGTCCTTAAGTCCGGTGCACTGGCAGATAGTGGATGGGTCTACCTCAAATATCCCATTTTCTTCCGAAAAATCCTCAAAGCAATCATAATCGGCAAGATTAGGGCAAAACATGTACGGGATTTCCTGTCCTAACCGAAAAAATACTCCGGTAACAAGACTACCTTCCACCCACTTGCCGTTATCAATCCGCTTTCCGCGATATAAATATCTACTCTCCATGCTATCCCTCCTAATCTGACAGTATCGGCAAAGCAAACGCCCACAGGCACCACGCCGATCCCGTCATCTTGATTCCGGCGATAACCGCAATGCTAACGGCAATCCACTTCACGGCCTTTTCAAAGCTCGATTTTCTGTTCTTGCGCTTCTCCCGGCATATATCGTAGCTCGGGCACTCCATGCAGCAATATGTTTTTCCGAGCTTGCATTCTTTTTCGCAACCCATTATTTTTCCTCACTCTCCCTATACGGCTCTGGCAGTGGCATCCAGGCTATAACTTCATCATCCACAAGATTATTGTAGACTTCATCCGGATTAAAGTGCCTGTTTTCCCACCATCCTTCCGGGACGATGTAACAATCATTCTCTTCGTCATACTCGCCGTCAATGTCTACCCAGTTCCAACAACTATCGCGTTCCGAAATGTTGCCATCTTCGTAAAGCGCTGTGGTGATAGTATCTACACACCTTCCACTCTTATATTTTCTTCTGGCAGTTATCAATACTTCTGTTTCCGGATCCGGCAACCTCTCACTTACCGGAATCCACCGTCCAAACTCCGGCTTTCTCGCTACTGTTCTCATACATTCAATCATTTCCCTGCTCCTTCCCGCACCGCAGCTGATACGGCACCTCTCTGAATCTCTTAAGCGCGTCGCCGCTCACATGCTTGCTCGGGCGTGTCATCTTCTCGCTGATCTCCGCCACGCGCCTGCGGCGCTCCTTACTGTCTCTATGCATTTACCTCTCCCCCTCCCGATCGTAACGGGCACCACCTTGGCGACGTTTTAACCACCGCCAGCACCTCCCGCTCCGCTTCCTTGCAAATCCGCATGGGATCAAACCGCTCCCGCTGGATCTGACCGCAATGCTCACACTCCGCACAGATATGTACCGGCTCATAACCGTCATTTTCTGTGACGTACCGGAGACCATTTTTGTTCACGTAATACACCAAGCCGCTGTATTCACACCCGCCGTTCAGCGCCGGGCGTATGATCTCATCGTAAATCTTACTGATCGTCTTGCCTGCTTCGAGCGCTGCCACAATATCCTCTCGGTACGGGTCATACATGCTCGTTCTTTTTCTTCTCTCCATTGCCCTGTCCTCTCATAACTTTTTCAATCATCTCTTCCTGGTTCCGCTCTGCGATATGGTCCCGAACCGATTCCTCCGGAAAAGCAATCTGATATGTCCGCTCCTTGATCCGGTTGGTGATCCGGTCATCGTACCGCAGGTTGTCCAATGATTCGTTGCTCGTAAAGATAGTCACTTTCTTGTTGATGTACCGCTCGTTGATGATCTGGTACATCTTGTCGTTGATCCACGCCGCCGGGGATTCCACGCCGAAATCATCGATTATCAGCACATCCACCGTGTTAAGCGCATCCAGTAACCGGCTCTCACTGTATTCGGCATCCCGCCGCCATGTATTCTTGATCTCCTGCAGGATGGTCAGCGATACTGCAAACTTAACCGCATAGCTTTTCATAAGCTCATTCGCAATACCTGCGGCGATCCGTGTTTTTCCGCTACCCTTTGTGCGGGACCAGATAAACAGCCCCATGCCCTGATCCCTCTGGCTCCCGAAATCATCCAGGTAAACCTTTATGATCCGGCAGGCATCTGCCACCGTCTTTTTGCTGTCCGGCTGTCGGTACACATCCGTGCGGAAGGTTTTCAAATCCCTCCCCCGGAACGCTTCCGGAATATCCGCAAACCGCAACCGCCTTGACATCGCCGCCCGCTCCCGGCACTTACATTCCACCGCCGTTGTGATACCGTCCTTTTCGGTCAATATCCACTCGGTACCATTGCATATCGGACACACATCAGAATCCTTCAAATTCTCCGGTGTCTCCAAGTTCTCCGAGCCGCTCATTGATCGATTTTTCATGCGCTGTAGTATTTTCTCCAGCGTTTGTTCCATCTGCTCCATTGCCCGCTCCTTTTAGATACTGCATAAATACATTCTCACGAAGCCAGTTTTCCGCTTTCTTGATATACCGCTCCGCCGTTCTGTCCCGCCGACAAGCATCCGCATAATTCCTCGCCGCCCGTATCAGATCATCCTCCGGTACGCCAGCCATCACCGCATTGCAGTATTCCGATTCTGCCAGATAGCCAGTACACTTTTTCGGGTAGGCTGCAGCAAATTCCACGAACCGCTCCACGGGGGATATAGGGGGTGTATTGGTTTCGTTTAGTTTATGTTTAGTAATAGGTACACTTTGTGGTTCACACTGTGGTACGCTCTGTGGTTCGGTTTGTGGTACACTTTGTGGTTCACACTGTGGTACATTTTTAACCTCGTTTTGTACCACAAGACTATTCAGATGATAAACCGCAGCTTGGTTTCCCCCTCGGGAACGCCATGTAATATACCCATCCTGTTCCAAGCGGTTTCTCGCTCTTTTGATCGCCTGTGCATTCAGCCCCGATTTCAGCACCAGGACTGATACGGCTACCGTAAACTCTTGCTGCCAACCCGTTTTATTCGCTATGGACATAAGCGCATGCCATAAGGCGATGGCGGGTGAGGGCAGCGGGTTTAGTTCGAGCCGATCGTAGAATGCTTTTATTTCGGCTATGTAATTCAAGCGATCACCCCTCTTCTAACTCTGTTATTGTGACCTCTGTCCTCGGCTCCCACTTATCAACATCTACATAACTTCCATCCGTAGAAACGATAATTTTGCAATTATCATCCGACAGCACTCCGTAATGCACCAGAATATCATGCAAGGCTTCATGAAGATTCGTAAGATCAACCCTGCGGTTGTTCGGCATGTAATACACCGCTTTCACGTTCACCTTACAATCAATGGTTTCTATGTCCGGCATGAATTTTTCACACTGCTTTTCATATTTTTTATATGCCGATGACGGAACGATTCTCGGACGTCCTGTTTTGTCCTTAACAATCTGCTGACTGTTCTTTTTCGTGATCGGTTTTAATTTAATCGTGAACTTATACTCCATCCGCACCACCCATCCGCATCTGTGCGTTGCAATCATTGATCTGCTCCGCCAGGTACGCCGGAAGCGTATAGCAGTCAACAAATTCATGCGCATCTGCGAGATCCTTTCTCTTCAATGCCTTGTAACTCTTCATCTTGCCATCATCATCGTAGATTCCAAATTCCCGGCGGAGCTGGTTGTAAATATCCCGATACACTCTCTGCCGGATCGCATTGTCCAGATATGCTTCCGTTTTCTTGCCGCCGAGAAGTTCCGCACCTCTGCGTCTGATATGTGCCGACAATTCATCCGATTCTGCGCCGAACAGCGGCATATCGTTCTCGATGTGGTCGATGCGATGTTCTACCTTTGTCACACGTTTATCCACGATCAGTGCAGCTTTCAACTCTGGCGACATCCCCTCAAGCAGATTGCTGTGATCAAAATAAGAATCAACCAGACGATCGTATACTTCCCATGCCGTATCCGTATTTAAAGATTTTGCATGGAGGAACGCACCCTTCTTTGTCCAGAGGTAAAGTTTATTCAAATTTCTAGCGAAACCTAAATTTTCGGTTTCGCTTTTGAACCGTTTCAGCTCCTCACCATCCAGACAAATAAAATGCTTTCCTTCCACATATCTGCTCTTATTGTTGTTAAAATTATCTGTGATTTTCTTTGCTTCAACGCCATACGCTTCTGCAATCTGCTGCGTTGTCAGCACTCTCATGCCTCTATATTCTGTAACCTTTAATTCTTCCAATTACTTCTCCTTTCCCCTCCGGGACGACCCCGGAGGTATCCATGGCTTTCAATAATTCGTGATATAATAAGTCTCCGCATGATCGGTTTCTTTCGCCTACAGGCGGGTGTTTCAACCCTCTTTTATAACAATGCCGTACACCTTATACATCTCCCGAAAACGTTTCACTCCGAGCTGATGTGCCATTGTGTGATGCATCCGGCAAAGACAGATCTTCTTATATCCAGAATCATCTATTCTGCGCCGGTCATTCCCCATACCGATCGCATCCTCGTGATGGATTTCTCCGTCTTTACCGCATATAGCGCACTTCTTATGCATAATGCAGTAATAGAGGTACTTCCCTATATCATCCGTGCGCTCTATTGCATTTTCTGACAGCGGGATTCCCTCTTCTAAAGCAAATTCGAGTATCGTATTGATAAACTCCCGCGCCGTGTCCATCGAACAATTAGAAAGACTAAAATAAGCGTCGCCCGTGCGAATCATATGCTGATATTTCAGGATCTGTTTCATTTCTTCCGGCAAATATCCGGTGTAGTCTGCGATATCCCGGATTGTTGCATAGGCTTTCTTACGCTGCTCCACGGAGATATGCCGCCCATCATCAAATCGGATTTCTGCATTTTGAATTCTTTTCTTTCGGAGCATGTCCCCAAGCTGCATATCTGGAACATATATCATAAGGTCCGTACCATTCTTGTCCTCCCGGTACTTCTTAATATCCACAAGCGCGTGCATCACTCATCATCCTTTTTTCCAGCTTTTGAAGCAATCGTTACCTCTAATTTTCTCATGCATCTGTTCCACTGATTGATGTCCATCTCCTGCAAAGTGTTCACATGAAATAGTTCCACAACCTCATCCATCGTAACTTTTGCCTCATTCAATTTTTCAACCAGCACTTTGTATTTGATGTCATCAATTTTTTGTGATGCATACTGTTTAAATACAATGTTCATATCCTGATCAACAATTTCTAATTCGTCGATCTTTCTGTCCGATGTGTATGTAATAAGATTGACACTGAACTTTTTCTTAGTTGTGGCTTTTCCATTGTTGTCTGTCTTAATGCCCGCATCTTTCGCGTTAATCCATATATACGGTGCTGTATAAAGTTCCCTGCCTATTCCGTGCTTAACACAGGCTCTTTTAAATGCATCTGAAGCCCGCCCCTTTTCCTTTGCCGTGTAAGATGCCGTTCCGACATCCTCTTTCGCTACCCACATCTGTTTGGTTTCATCCCAAGCAGAAATAATGCAGTATAAATCGCCGTCGATGACTTCATATTTATCCTGCCATCCAAGCGGACCATATTTCTCATCCAAGCGTTTCTGACCATCTCTCGATGTGACATAAAGCAATAACGAGAGCCCTTTTTCTGAAATTTGCTGTATCCTGCAGCTTATCTCGTTCGCCTGCAATAACGTACTTTCCATTTCTTCCACCTCTCAATCGTCAAAATAAACCGTTGTATCATCCAAGCACCGATCACAATAATAATCTCCACCTATTAAGTGTGCTGACTCATCCTGTATATGTTCACCGCAGCAAACACATACAGGGCGGCGCTGCAGCCATGCCTCCTGCACGTTGTCTCTCTCTTCATAATCCCGTCTATCCGGCGCGATCTCAATCATCGATATACTCCCACTCTCCTTTGTCGCCATTGTCACTGATCTTAAGTCTCACTGCTGTCTCTGGCGAAACAGCCAGCACCCCGCTAATGCTCCCGTCATCCGTAACGGTAATAGTGGCAATTCCCGCAATGCCGACCCCTTCCAATGTTTCCGGCAATTCCCGCAACACATCCACGAGATTGCACATGTCCTTGTTACATAACCTTGCTTTCATTCAAAAAAATCCTCCACTTCCAGCTGCGTCCAATCCGTTGCCTGGATCATCCACTCCATCTTCTCTTCTCGCTGCTGCCGCTCCGTCTCCCTGGTAACACATTCATCACACATACCGTTTCTACCCTCTCCCGGGTCCATTGGATGACCGCAGCGCTTACATTCTCTGAAAATCATAAAATCACACTTTCAAAAACTACTTTTTCGTGTTACAATGAACATAGAAATACTTATGTATTCCTACGGTAAATAGCACCTGCGTTCGCCAAAACAGTCAGGGTGCTATTTTTTTGTCTCATGTTCCAGATACTCCGTTCTTAGGTCGTATACAAACTGACACAGTTTTTCCGCTACTTCATCCGCCATCTCATTTCCCGAAAGATTTCTCACATAACTGGTTCCGCATATATAACATGTGAGCTTGCGGATCATATCCCAAACGCTCCAATAAACATACGTGCCAAAAAGCTTGTACATAATAGATTCCGTATTGCAAGATGCGCTCGTAAACCATTTTGAACGTGGCTTCTTTAAAACCGACTGTGTATCTTCGCGAATGACCGTTCCTTTCATCTTTTCTAAAATCTGCTTTTCAACCTCGGAGACAATCTCCTGTTTTTCCTGTTCCGTCACTTTCCCACCTCCTCAATCTCGATCCACACAATATCCGGCTTGTCCATCTCGATCACAACCTCGGTGCGCCGCCGCTCCGCCAGCATGCAGATCGCATAGCCCGCGCCGCCCAGGAAGCCACCGATGATACACAACGCTCCCGCAAGGTAGCCGTATACATCCTGCGAATCCAGACAGCATCCTGCAAGCAGTGCCGTGACCACGCCGACCGCCGTAACGATCTTGCCTATCCTTTTCAACGTTCTCACTCCTTTCTTATGGCTTGTCCGCCGCTACCGCCTAAGCGGTTTCATCCTTCGTTATCCCGCGCATCTCTTCATCACGCTTCCGCTGATAATGGATCTTAACCAATGCTTTGGTAAGCCGTTCCGATGCTCCCTCGGTTATCGTTACGCTGCAGGTAATCTCCTTTTTCTTTCTCTTTGCCATACATTTCCACCTCCGTTAAATCATATGACAGCCTGCTTGTACCCTTTTCCTGCTTTGTGCATCATCTCCTCCGCTGTTAAACTATTCTTGTATGCTATTCTTCATGTGTGGTACAATCTCCTTACAAGACGTTGCCGCGTCCGAGTATTATGAAAGGAGATATGCTTATGTCTGATATTTACAATCAATTAGCCATTTTGTATCTTCAAAGCCAAGATATAAAATCCTTATCGCCTGCAGAACTTTATGAGCAATACCGCAAAGTTCTTCACGAGATAACCCAGGAAGCCAAACAGTATAACACTGGCACAACTGTACTTAAATAACTCCTTGCTTATCTTGGCTACTGCTTGTGAATTTTGGGATAATTCACCAGGCACACAATTTTTTGACTCCTCTATCAGCAACTCCATCTGCTGACGGAGGAGTTCTCTTTCAGATTTTCTTCTCACTCTTCTCACTCCCTTCTTATTTGCTGTCCAAACTATTTGACAGATGTTGTGACATCCTCTTCCTCACGTTTCGTGAGTTTTTTGATCAAAAAAAATTTTATGAATAGGCTTCTTATAATACGCGGATATCCGTATCTTAATATTATCCCTTGGAATCCTCTCCCCCCGCTCGTACATAGATAGTGCGGATTTGCTGATTCCAATCTCTTTTGCCACTTCCTCCTGTGTTCTAGTTCCGCGCAATTTGATTAAAGTCTGACCTATTGCATGACTATCCATTTCTGGCACTTTCTCACCTCCATTCACTCACGTTTCGTGTTGATATGTTTAATATACACATTTCGTGAGTGTTTGTCAACACATTTTGTAAATTTAGCATTTGATTTCTTTCACATTTCGTGTATAATCAAGCTTAGAGAAAGGACGTGATACACATGCCAGAATTTAAAGATATGCTTAAATTTTTTAGAATGCGAGAACATTTATCGCAGAGTGAGCTTGCCGAAAAACTCGGTATATCTGCATCTACTGTAAGCATGTATGAGGTAGGGAGAAGACAACCAGATTTTGAAACAGAAGAAAAAATAGCTGACTTTTTTAATACTGATCTCAATACGCTTCGTGGGAGAGACAATGAGTCAGAACAGCCTACCTACTACTTAGATAAAGAATCTTCTGACGCTGCACAATTTTTATTCGACAACCCAGAATATAAAGTATTATTTGACGCGTCCAGAAAAGTCAAACCGCAGGACATCCAGTATGTCGCAGATCTCATCAACCGAGTTTCTGGCAATTATGATGACACAGGGTGTTGATGTCCAAATAATTGTACATGTATTATGCCACAATATAGTCCACAGATAGGGGGAATGACTTTGGATAATGTAAGAACTGTGTACTGTGATCTTCCAAACACTGTGGGCGGATTTACAGTTGCAACTCCGGACGACTTTTTTACAATCGTCTTAAATCAGAACTTGTCTTATGACCGAAATGTGCAAACTTACAAGCACGAGCTTGAGCATATCAAAAACGGTGATTTTGATAAAACATGTTCTGCTGATATAATAGAAATTTCTGCTCATCATTGATTGCAAGATATACTATACGTGTGGTAAAATATTCTTATTACAAACGAAAGAAGATGTTCACATATGGGTCTGTTTACAAAACTATTTTGCAAAAAAGAACGTAATCAAGCAACTACTGCGATCAAAGATTTCAATAGTATTACTCCTTCAACGCAATATATAGAAACCGGATCATCTATTCAACGAGTCGACGGAAAACCTATTTCAGATGAAGAAGTTCCGTATCTGATGCAGCTAGGTTATGAAAAAGCTTTGCAAAAAGGAGGATTGTATACTGGTCAATCACTTAATACTTCAAATATAAATAGAGATTTACCTGAAAAAAAAGTTCATACTGCAATGCCCTCCTACCAAGATCTGTGTAACATTTCGCTAACTCCTATTGATGAGCCTATTTTATCGACTGATATTTTCTTCTTAAAATATCTTGATGGGCGAATCCTTGAGCATCCCGACATTGCACAATATTGGTACTATGACTATGGTTTAAATTACTCGGTTGAAATTAAAAAGCTGGTTTCTGCCGGATTACTTACTATTACCAATATAAATCTCAAAAAATTGAAGGTTGTGGATTTAAAAAACATTCTTAGACATTTTGATTTATCTTTATCTGGGAAAAAAGATGACTTACAAAAGAGAATAATTGAAAATATTCGTTTAGATGAGTTATCCTCTTTCCTTGGTGATACAACTCATTATTTTAGTGCCACAAATGAAGGTAATGCACTAATTGAAACTATTTATGACTCAGCTATTTACAATTTAGAATTAGAAAATGAAGCCATTACATTGATAATGGGAAATAACTATGTGGGTGCATATGATTTGATATGGAAGTTCAAGAGTCAGAATCCTGCAAACAAGAATCTTAATTTTGAGTATCCACAGCATAGAGATGCCGAATTTCATTCTATAATGGATTCGCATGCTTTCTTCTATACTTTAGAAAAAGATCGGGAACTAGAAACTAAAATTCGGGCAGCCGTTGTTTTTTGCCGAATGTATGGGCTAGGACAAGATAACATCAAAAAAATAATCAAGCGTATATACGTTGAAAACCACCATGAGTTTTCCAACGATGCTAAAAATATTATCAGCGGTCGTCTTTTATAAATTCAGTATGTATATTCACTTTAGCTAATGATAAAGACTTATCATAAAACAAAATAAGAAAAGAGGTTTATCTATGAAAGAACAATTATTAAAAACTGGAAGTGGCTTTTTAACGACTCTGCGCGACTCTTGGAACCGCGAAGATATTCCTACTCATTGTTTCAACATTACAACTTCAAAAATTATTTTAGAATTATTTGATGGCAAATCATTTGAGGACTTAAGCGAGGATGAGGCATTAAGCATCATCCGAGACTTTATCTATCCTATTGCCTACGGAGATATTACCATAACAGAACCATTCGCATCTGCAATTAAAACAGATTGTATTGTAATTATAAAAAATATGCCCCAAAATCTATTAAATCAATTACACAATATGTAAAAAACCGCCCCACCATTAAGTGGAGCGGCAATGCAACTATTCTGAATGAACAATCGCCCTAGACAAGCATATTGTATCATTCAGAGCAGCCAAACGCAAGCGGAACACCGGTTCCATGCTGGCTGTTATTTTTATACCCATTTTTACATACACTGTACAAGAACGAAGGAGTGATACTATGCTTAGAATCGGAATCTATCCGCGAAAATCCGTCTACCGGGACAACAGTGACTCGGTGCAGGTGCAGATCACGGCGTGCAAGGACTACGCCCGGCTGATGTTCAAGGATCAGGAACTGGATTTCAGAATCTACGACAAGGACGAGGGTTTCTCCGGGAAGAATACGCACCGCCCTTCCTTTACCGAACTGATGGCGGATGTCAAGGCGGACGAACTCGATATCATCATCGTCTACAAGCTGGACCGTATCAGCCGAAGCGTCAAGGACTTCTCCGAGATCTATGAGACGCTGCAGCAACACAATGTCTCTTTCCTGTCGGTAAAAGAATCCTTTGACACTTCTACGCCTATGGGACGGACCGTTATGTACATCCTCTCGGCATTTGCACAGTTGGAGCGCGAGAACACCGCAGAGCGTGTTGCGGACAATATGGCAAGCCTGGGGGAAGCCGGGAAGTGGACGGGCGGCACCCTGCCGCCGGGTATGACATCCGTCCGCAAGAAAATAGGCGATAAGACGCACTCCTATCTCATCGTGGACGAGCAGCGGATCAAGACGGTAAAGTATATCTTCTCCCTCATGCTCTCCGGCACGTCCATCACCAAGTTGGAACATACGCTGCGACAGGATGGAATCCGCACGGAACGGGATGCCTTTTACAGCTGCAGCAAGCTATACAACCTCTTCACCAATCCGGTCTACTGCGCCAACGATATGGACGCGTACTACTACTTTCTGGAAAAAGGCTACAAGCTTCCTGATCCGGCACTCTTCGACGGCAGGCACGGGCTGATCGGCTACGGCCGCACCACGCAGTCCAACGGAACGACCGTCAGAAAAGATACCTACTCGATCGCCATCGGCATTCATGATCCGATCCTCTCCGGTGCCGACTGGATCGCCATCCAGAAGCGCCTTGGTCAGAACAAATCCACCCGGTACGCCAAGTACGAAGCCGGGATTCTAAAGGGTACGCTCCGCTGCAAGTGCGGCGTGAAAATGAATATCCGTACATACAAAAAGAACGGCAGCCTGTTCTCCTATTACTACTGCCCCAAAATGGCGCGTGAGGGAGTGTCCGCCTGCGATACCGGCTATACGCGGGTAGATGACATTGACGACCGTTTTTTGCAGGAATTAAAAAAGATTAAGCTGTCTCCGGACAGCATTGAACTTGAGGAAAATGTCTCTTACGTTGATACCGGTAAAATGCGCACGGATCTGAAAAAGACGACCGACTCCATCCGGAATCTGATGAATGCGCTCTCCGGCAGCGCCGATTCAGCTGCGGCAAAGTATATCATTGCTGAACTGGAAGCTCTGGACAAAGAAAAGGCCGTCCTTGAAAAGAAGCTTCGCACCGCCGAGCAGCGCAACCGCCGGGCGGCAGTGTCCGCCGAGACAAAAGAATTTGTGTATCACCGGATATGCAATCTGCTTGACAACATGGACTCCATGAGTTATACCGAAATTAACGAACTGATCCGCTCCATCGTAAAGTCCTGTGTTTTCGATGGCGATCATCTCGACGTTACTTTTTAACGTCTTTCTACTTTTCGTTCTGATTGGGGTTCCGACCTGCCCCATCATATCATGTCCCAGATGTTGTCTTTGATATCCATAGCTTCTTGACACCCCGAAATCATCATAATCACTGTACTCAAACCCTTTTGCGATCGGTGAAAATGCTTTCAGACCATACTTTTTTACATATGACCCCTCCTCCTTTTCCTGGATCTCATATTCACCGACCATACCGCCAAGAACCGCTCCGTATGCCTCCCTGTAATAGGAAAACATCTTCATATCTGCGGTCATATGCTCCATCGTATCCTCCCCGCAGAGAATTTTTTCAGCAGCGGTACGCATGTCCTCCGTTGCTCCGGCTCCAAAATCTCCGCCGTTCTTTGCCCCGACGTACGCCAGAAGATCAATCCAGTCAAGATGCTGCTTTTCTCCGTAACTGCTTATGTCATACTCGTATGCCCTGGACAATGCCTCATACGACACATTAAAATCTACCCATTTGATATAGCCGTCCGCCGTTGTTTCCACGGCTGATTTTTGCGGCAGCTTTCCATTCTCCCAGAGGATTGCTCCCATCAAAAAAAGCAATGCCGCCTCAAGGATCACGGCCGAGCGGATCCGCCTGCTTCTCTCCATTCCTTTCTGTTCCGTTTTCCATTCCTCACTGTCATGGTCGTTTTGTTCATTATATAAAAAAAGACTGCAGACTATTCCCGTCTGCAATCTTTACAGATACCGTATAATATAGAATTTTTGCACTGTAGCTGAAATCCGTGGTCCTTTTGGATGTGCTCTGCAATCTCATCCATAAATCCGCAGTCGAGATGAATGATGCATCCACATTTGACACATTTCAGATGAAGATGCTCCTCGCAGTGCTGTCCCAGCTCCACGTACTGATACACTGCCTTTCCTCCCGCCTCCGCCACATATTTCATGACGGTGCCGTCTGTGGCAAGCTTATCCAGATAACGGTAAATCGTCGTGATATTGACGGCATCGCCGTTTCGCTTCAGATATTGATCGATATCCGCCACCGTCACGGTCCGGTCACTGTTGCTTTTTAAAAAATCAAGAATCTTTCTGCGGCTGTTTGTCGCATATCCACTCCCTGCCATCTCATCCCTCCGCAACTGCATCTATTTCCATTATATCATCTTTTCTGCGCCGACTTCTGCGCATCCGAAGTTCCGCAGGAACTTCTAATATGAAATCGTCAGAGTTCATTATATCAGCTACGCTTCGGCAAAAGTCCGGAAAAACTCCGTTTTCCCGGACTCGCGGGCGCGTTCACATGGAACATATCCGCCCGACTCATGCAAGCATGCGCGTCCGTCTTTGCTCCATGCTCACTTTTGCCTTCGCGAACATTATATCACATTTTTGCGCTCAGGCAAAAGTCTGTGAAACCATATCCCCGTCTCCTAAAATACAATTCCACATGCTTCAACCACAACACCCCAGAACACACCGAGCGCATACATGGTGGCGATGATGGCCGCATTCTGCTTATAGTCGCGGTTCAGCCGGAACAGCACCAGAAATCCCACACCGGCATTCACCAAAAGTCCTGCCATCATGGCGCCCGGCCGGATAATTCCATCCAGGTACAACTGTGTGATTACAACGGACGACGCACAGTTCGGGATCAGCCCCACGAGGGCAGCAATCAGCTCTCCCACAACCGGAAGTCCGGAAAACAGTCCCGCCAGCGCTTCCTCTCCGATCAACCCGATCACACCGTTTAATACCAGTGAAATCAGGAAAATAAAACAGAAGATCTTTACCGTATGCTTAAGCGCGGAAACCACAATCCCATCCTCGCAATGGCAGTGCTCCTCCTCACACACGACATGAATGTCCATCTCCTTCTCCTGTTTCTTCAAGAGTCTCACATATACCAGTTCCACAATCAGACCGGACAGCACAGCAATGATTACCTTACTGCCAAGAATTTTCACAATCGTCACTACCGGCACCGACTCCGAAATCAGAATCGGAAGCATCTCATCCGAAGCGGACAAATAGATAGCGACCAGAGTTCCGACCGTGATGACTCTTCCGGCAAAAAGGCTCGATGCCGCTGCCGAAAACCCGCACTGCGGAATCACACCGAGCAGACCGCCCCACACAGGTCCCCATTTTCCGGCGGACTGTATCTTCCGGCTCAGCTTGCTTCCCGTATGATGTTCCAATGCCTCCATAAAAAGATAAGTCAAAAATAAAAATGGCAAAAGCCTGACACTGTCAAGCACTGTATCCAATAATACATCCAGCATAAAATCATTCCTCCCGGGCGCTGTCATAGCGCTTTCCAAAGCGTTATCCCACCTGCATGCCGCACACATTTGCAACTCATTCGTTTTTGCAATTTACATGCATTTGCAACTCATTTGCATTTTGTATTATACATTGATATCGTGTTTTGTCAAGCTTTTTATCGTATTTCTTTCGAGTGCCACATTTGGTGCCACACTGCTGCCCGGCTATAATTCCATCCATTTCTTTGTGCTGCATTCTACACCAAACAGGAAGCAGAATCCGTCCAGGCTCATATTTGAAATCCATCCAGATACCCTCTGTCCAGATACAGTTCTCTTAATTTTTCGCAGTACACTTCCTTTGTATTGTACGGTCTGCCAAAATGAATTCCATCCGAAAACTGGTCCGCCGGATAATAGGTAATTTCAGAAAAATAATCCGGGAAAAGCCGATCCAATCCCCGTGTTTCAAAATCCTGCCGGATCTGCTCCACCTGCTTGCGGCGCGCCGGTGTATCTGCCAGCGGATCGGGGATCAGATAGCATGCCACCCCCTGCGTGTCGCACAATTCGTAAATTTTCCGCAGATAGCGCTCTGCCAGATCAGACATGCCGTCTGTCCGGTCATCTCCGCTTTTCCCCTTCTTCGCCGCTTCCTCCCGCTCCTTCACATAATTCAAATACAGCTTGCGGTTTACCGCCGAACCGGCGATCAGTTCTGCCACCGGCTTTTTCAGGAAAAAGCTTCCGAACGTCTCCTCCATTTCCTCTGCGGTCTCCTCGTCAAGTTCGCCCAGCAGATCCGCCTGCAAAAACGGAAGAACCACATAAGAATAGCTGTATGTGGCATCGATCGACGTCTGAAGCAGATCCGGTCCCGCCATCAGCCAGACTTCCGAGACATTCTCATGCGTCTCCAGAAATTCTTTTACTAGAAGATATTCCCCCGCCATGGTCAGCGCGCGATTATTTCCGACCAGACAGTATTGTTGATTACAATCATAAAACGCTTCCGTCATCTGTGCGCAGACACTGTCACCGACCAACAGCTTCGTGTAACTGCCCGGCGTTCTGCTCTTTGCAAGATACGCAGCCACTTCCCGCTCAGCTCCCTCCTCGTAATCACTGCTGTCCGTCAACGCGGCAAACACACCGCGAAATCTCTCCGTCGCCGACAACAGATCAAAGGTCAGAAGCAGTACCGCAAATATTCCTAAAAAGGCGATCAACTTTTTTGTAAAACGCTTCATGCCTTCCTCCTAAAATTGAAAATAAAGAAACTCCGCCGCCGCTCTTCCGTAATTCTGCAGCAACAGCACGACAAATCCCAGAAGAACCAGCATGTAAATACTCCAGCGAATCACAAGCACCTGCTTTGCAAGCCAGGCACGTATGGAAATCCCGGATTCATGCAGGATATCCACTACAAGCAGAACTCCGATGGCAAATGCCAGCTGATACACCTCCAGTCTGCGAAGCCCCATGCCAAATAATGTGCCATCGGTAAACTGTCCCAGCCAGTTACCGTTTTGCACAATCCGCCGAAGCATCGCCACAGCTCGTCCCAGATGATCTGCCCTGAAAAAAAGCCACGCAAAATCCGTGAGGATAAATGTCACACAAATCCGGGCAGCGCGCGTCAGTCCCTGCGTTTTTTCCGAAAAAAAACGTATCTTTTTCTCCGGCAGCCTCTTTTGCGCGGTCTCACTTACATATCTGATGCCTCTGCCCGCCACCTGATAGCTTCCATGGATTGCTCCCCACACCACATAGTGCCAGCCTGCGCCATGCCAGAGCCCGCTGACAAGAAATGTTATCATCAGGTTTATAGCGGTTCTCCCACTGCTGCCGCGGCTTCCTCCCAGCGGGAAATACAGATAGTCGCGGAACCAGCTCGAGAGACTGATATGCCATCGTCTCCAGAATTCCCGGCAATTCACTGCAAAATAGGGCTGTCGGAAATTATCCATCAGGCGGATGCCAAGCACCTGCGCCGCCCCGATGGCAATATGGCTGTAACCGCCGAAATCACAGTAGATCTGTACCGCAAACAGCACCGTGGCAAACACAAGCATGCCGGAGGAATAATTCCGGTAATCCTGATAGACCTGATCGACCAGAATCGCAGCACGGTCCGCAATCCACATTTTTTCAAAATACCCCCACAGCATCAGAAGCAGTCCGTCCTTTACCCTGTCATAGTCGAACTCAGCTGGCTCCCGCAGCTGTGCAAGCAGACTGCTGCTCCGCTCGATCGGCCCCGCAACAAGCTGCGGGAAAAATGACACAAACAGCGCAAAACGCAGGAAACTTTTTTCCGCTTCTGTCTTCCCTTTCCAGACATCGATCAGGTACCCGATGGTCTGGAACGTGTAAAAAGATATTCCGACCGGAAGAATGAGATCCGGCACCCTTAACGCTCGCACGCTTCCCACCGCACGGAGCAATTCGTTGATATTCTGCACTGCAAAAGCAGAATATTTGAAAAAAAAGAGGATTCCGACACACAGAAGAACACTGCCGGTCAGCACCGCCAGACGTCTCTTCCCTTGTCGTACTTTATTTTGTGCCAGCAAAAGTCCGCCCCCATAACCGATTGCGGTCACAAGCAGAATCAGACAGCCATACTGCACATTCCAGCTCATATAAAAATAATAGCTCGTCACAAGCAGCCATAACTGTTTTGCCCTCTTTGGTATCAGAAAATACATTCCCGTCACCAGAGGGAAAAACAAAAGGAATGAAAACGAATGAAACAGCACTTAATTCTCCTCTCATGAAATCAACAGACACCTTTCCTAAAATCCTTTGACGCAATACCCGTCAGCAAATTTTCTCAATCCGGCGTTCTTTGTATTTGCAAAAAGGAGACACGGACTCCACTCGCCATGTCTCCTCTGTCTAATGCTTTTTGTTGTAATGTTCCTACAGCATCTTAATGCGCTCTAACGCTGCCAGTGTATTCTCATAGCTTCCGAATGCCGTCAACCGGAAATATCCCTCACCGCTTGGTCCGAATCCGGAACCAGGTGTTCCAACTACGTTGGCACGTGCGAGCAGATCGTCAAAGAATTCCCAGGAAGTCATCTCTCCCGGTGTCTTCAGCCAGATATACGGCGCATTCACACCACCAAACACCGTGTAACCGGCATCCTTTAATCCCTGCTTGATCGCTTTCGCATTCTTCATATAGTAAGCAACCTGCTCTTTTAACTGTGCCTTTCCTGCCTCGGAATAAACAGCCTCTCCTGCCCGCTGCACAATGTACGGCGCACCGTTGAACTTGGTTCCATGACGTCTTGCCCACATGGCATTCAGCGATACCTCACCGCACTTTAATTCCTTCGGAACAACCGTATAACCCAGACGCACCCCGGTAAAACCGGCATTCTTAGAGAAACTCTTCAGTTCAATCGCACAGGTCTTGGCACCCTCACACTCATAGATGGAGTGCGCCACATTTTCCTCTGAAATATAAGCCTCATACGCTGCATCGTAAATAATGACCGCTTTGTTCTTATTTGCATAATCTACCCAGCCCTGCAGCTGATCTTTTGTGATGGTGGTACCGGTCGGATTGTTCGGCAGACACAGATAGATGATATCCGGTGTCTCTTTCGGAAACTCCGGCACAAAATTATTCTCCATCGTACACGGCATGTAGATCACATCGCTCCACATCTCCGTCTCCGGATCATAAGTACCGGTACGTCCCGCCATAACATTGGAATCCACATATACCGGGTAGACCGGATCACACACTGCAATGCGGTTATTCTGTGCAAAAATCTCCTGAATATTACCGGAATCGCTCTTTGCTCCGTCCGATACAAAAATTTCATCAACCGTAATATCGCATCCTCTTGCCTGATAATCGTTCTTCACGATTGCGCTGCGCAGAAATTCATATCCCAGATCCGGTGCATATCCGTGAAAAGTCTCCGCATGCCCCATCTCATCGACGGCTTTATGCATAGCTTCAATAATTGCCGGTGCAATCGGCTGTGTCACGTCACCGATGCCAAGGCGGATAATCTTTTTGTCCGGATTTGCTTCGCTGTAGGCATTTACCTTCTTTGCAATCGTACTGAAAAGGTAGCTTCCCGGAAGTTTCTGATAATTATCATTGATCTTGTACATGTCTCTCTCCTTATTCCTTCCATACAGAATTCGTTCTCTTTCAAAATGTCGCCAACGACACAACGCATTGCCACTCTCTGTCATCCATTATCTCATACTTAAATCCAATCCGCAAGCACTTTTTGATTCCTGGTAAACAAAATTCTCCTGTCTGCGACTTTTCCTATTCGCACAGGTATGCATCCCCGCGGAGCGTTTTTGTATAACAGGAACGATATTTCCTATTACAAAAAAAGGACCGCCGCATCTGCGGCAATCCTCTCTCTCACTCATCAGGCAAGCAAACTTAAAATCATCTGGGCTGTTTCTGTCAGACCGGTTCCATTATCCATGCTGCGTTTCTGTATGTACCGATGCGCCTCTTCCTCCGACAGATTGTTACGTTCCATCAGAAGTGCTTTTGCCTCATTTATCAGCTCCTGTTCCTCCTTCGTGCGCTCCTTCGGAATCTGCTTCAACTTTTTTCTGCGCCTGGTGATGGTATATTCCATCATCTCCACCGTATCTAACAGCTCGTTTACCTTAAGCGGCGTGGCAAGGCAGACCAGATTCTCCACATCCCGGTTTCCACAGTTTGCAGGAGACGCAACCAACAGCATTTCAAATTGTACCGGCAGATATTCGTGCAGTTCTGTGTACATCATATCCACAAAACGATACCCGCACACGACAATCCCGCCGCCAAGTTCACCGGCGCTCTGTAACACCTGCGCTCCGGTGCTGCAGACTGCATCGACATGATGACCGTTCTGCATCAGTATTTTTTTGATATTGCGGGCATTATCCTGTTTGGGAAATGCAACAATAATATTTGTCAATTCTATCCCCTTTGCATCCAGGCTCTATATTTTATAAAGGTAATTGTCAATTTCCCAGCCTGTCACCTGCGCACGATAATCTGCCCACTCTGCCATCTTTGCCTCGCTGTACTTCTCGCTGATGTGTTCGCCAAGCACTTCCCGAATGTAAGGATCCGCCTTAAATGCTTCGACCGCTTCTCCCAGATCCGCCGGAAGTGATTCGATTCCCTGCTTCTTAATCTGCGACAGCCGCATCTCGAATATATTCTCAGTCACGGCAGCCGGCGGATCGATCTGCCGGCGGATTCCATCCAGTCCGGCTTCCAGACACACCGCGAGCGTAAGATACGGGTTTGCCGCCGAATCCGGGCAGCGCAGTTCCACTCTGGTTCTGCTGCCGCGCGATACCGGAATCCGGATCAGCGGACTGCGGTTTGTCATGGACCATGCGATATAAATCGGCGCCTCATATCCCGGGACAAGACGCTTATAGGAATTGACAAGCGGATTGGTAATTGCAGTCATGGCTCTCATATGGTTCATAATGCCACCGATAAACCAGTAAGCTTCCCTGCTCAGTCCGTTCTCCCCGTCCGGATCGTCAAAAATGTTCCGACCTTCCTTGGAAAGCGACATATTCACATGCATTCCGGAACCATTCACCCCGTACTTCGGCTTTGGCATAAAGCTTGCAAACATGCCGTGCCGCTTTGCAATGGTCTTTACCGCAAGCTTGAATGTCATGATATTGTCCGCTGTTTTTAACGCCTCGTCATATTTAAAGTCAATCTCATGCTGCGCCGGTGCTACCTCATGATGGGACGCCTCTATTTCATAGCCCATATCCTCTAATGTCAGCACCATATCTCTTCTTGCATTCTCCCCGAGATCAACCGGTCCCAGATCAAAATATCCGGCACGCTCCGTGCTCATCGTTGTCGGCTGTCCATCCTCATCCTGATTAAACAGGAAAAATTCACATTCCGGACCGACATCAAAACGGTATCCCATAGATTCCGCATCTGCCACCGCCTTCTTTAAAGCATACCGCGGATCTCCCTCAAACGGTTTGCGGTCTGCGGTATAAATATCACAGATGATTCTGGCAACTTTTCCCTGCTGTGGCCGCCACGGAAAGATTACAAACGTATCCAGATCCGGATACAGATACATGTCCGACTCTTCAATTCTCACAAATCCCTCAATGGAGGACCCGTCAAACATACATTCATTGTTCAATGCTTTCTCAAGCTGGCTGGACGTGATTGCCACATTCTTGAGTGTCCCGAACATATCGGTAAACTGGAGCCTGATGAACTCCACATCCTCTTCCTCCACGATTCGGATAATATCCTGCTTTGTGTACTTGCTCATTTTCTTCTCCTCCATCTTCCACTGCCATGATCTTTCCTCACTGCCGTGATCTTTTCTCACTGTCGCGGTCTTTCCTCACTGTCGTGATCTTTTCTCACTGTCACGGTCTTTCCTCACTGTCGTGATCTTTTCTCACTGTCAAGTTCCTTCCTCACTGCCGTGATCTTTTCTCACTGTCGCGATTCTTCTCCTGCTATCTGCAATATTCTGTAACTTTTTCAAAAGGCATCGATCCTCCGAACAAATCCAGTGCACTTCCGATCGTCACATTCAGCCTGTCACATCCAAGCTCTCTCAAAAGTGCAAGGTCATCAAAGTCCCGCACTCCGCCGGCATAGGTAACCGGTATCCTGCCCCAGGAGCCAAGCAGACTTGCAAGTTCTCTCTCAATACCGTTTGCCTTACCCTCCACATCGACCGCATGTACTAAAAACTCGTCACACTCACTGCCGAGGCGTTCCAAAAGTTCTGTTGTCACACGTTCCCTCGTATCTTTCTGCCAGCGATCGGTCACAATATAATAACCATCCGCCCGCTTTGCACAGCTTAGATCCAGAACCAGATGTTCTTTTCCGACATTTTTCCTCAATGTTGCAAGCCGTTCATAGTCAATTTTTCCGTCACGAAACACATAGGAGGTGACAATCACATGACTTGCGCCCGCATCCAGAAACTGCTTTGCGTTCGCAGCATCAATGCCTCCTCCGATCTGAAGTCCGCCCGGATACTCCGCAAGCGCCTGCAGGGCCTGTGCCTTTGTCGCCTCATAGTACGCACTGTCTCGCGAATTCAACAGAATGATATGTCCGCCGCGAAGTCCCGCTTCCTTATATAGATGTGCATAATACGCAGCATCCGCTCCGGCGACAAAATTCTCCACTGCCCGGTCTCCCTCATCCGCAAGACTGCTGCCGACAATCTGCTTGACCTTGCCGTTATGTATATCAATACAGGGACGAAACTCCATACTGCCTCCTTATACACTGCTCTCGTAATATAAATTTAGGCAACGTACCCCCTGTAACAGTGGCTCCGTCGCCCACTGCCATCATAGCACACATCTGTCCGTTTGTGAATATTTTTATATATTAGTCTAACTTATCAATATATTTTTTTATCAACTGACACTTATACTACATTGACACACACATTTTTTTTTGCTATTATAGAGAAACTAATATACTTTTTTAACAAACATTTATACAAGGAAAGCGAGGAAAATAAAAATGGGAACAATTATCGGTGAAGGAATTACTTTTGATGATGTGCTTTTGGTTCCACAGTATTCAGAAGTAACTCCGAACATGATTAATTTAACGACACACCTTACCAAAAAGGTCGTGCTCAATATCCCTATGATGAGTGCTGCAATGGATACTGTCACAGAGCACAGAATGGCCATTGCCATGGCAAGACAGGGTGGTATCGGTATTATCCACAAAAATATGTCCATTCAGGCTCAGGCAGATGAAGTCGACAAGGTAAAACGTTCAGAAAACGGCGTTATCACAGACCCATTTTTCCTTTCTCCAAGCCATACACTGCAGGATGCTGAAGACTTGATGCGCAAATTCCGCATTTCCGGTGTTCCGATCTGCGAGAATAACAAGCTCGTCGGCATCATCACGAACCGTGACTTAAAGTTCGAGACAGATTTTTCCAAGAAGATCAGTGAAAGTATGACTTCCGAAGGTCTTATCACTGCTCCTGAAGGCATTACCTTAGAAGAGGCAAAAAAGATTCTTGCCAAGGCGAGAAAAGAAAAGCTGCCGATCGTCGACAAAGATTTTCATCTGAAGGGACTTATCACCATCAAGGATATCGAAAAACAGATCAAGTATCCGCTCTCCGCAAAGGATGAGCAGGGTCGTCTGCTTTGCGGTGCAGGTGTCGGCATTACCGGCAACATGATGGAACGTGTGGAAGCTCTCGTAAAGGCTCACGTAGATGTCATTGTTGTGGATTCCGCTCACGGACATTCCAGAAATATCCTTGAGGCTGTCAAGAAGATCAAGACCGCTTATCCGGATCTGCAGGTCATTGCAGGTAACGTGGCTACCGGAGAAGCAACACGCGACTTAATCGCTGCCGGTGCAGATGCGGTAAAAGTCGGCATCGGACCTGGTTCTATCTGCACCACCCGTATCGTTGCAGGTATCGGTGTTCCACAGATTACCGCTATCATGGACTGCTATAAGGTTGCAAAGGAAGCCGGTATTCCGATCATCGCCGACGGCGGTATCAAATACTCCGGCGATATGACTAAAGCTCTCGCAGCCGGCGCAAATGTCTGCATGATGGGAAGTATCTTTGCTGGATGTGATGAGGCTCCCGGAACTTTCGAGTTGTATCAGGGAAGAAAATACAAGGTTTACCGCGGCATGGGTTCTCTTGCAGCTATGGAGAACGGCAGCAAAGACCGCTATTTCCAGGAAGGTGCCAAGAAGCTGGTACCGGAAGGCGTCGAAGGCCGTGTGGCTTACAAGGGCAATGTGGAGGACACTGTTTTCCAGCTGGTCGGCGGTATCCGTTCCGGTATGGGTTACTGTGGCTGCCCGACGATCGAGGATCTCAAGGAAAAGAGCAAGTTCGTAAAAATCTCCGCTGCTGCTCTTCGTGAGAGTCATCCGCATGACATCCACATCACAAAGGAAGCTCCAAACTACAGTATTGACGAATAGACATTTTCTTTATATAATGTCATTCATATTACACTTTTGTATTCCGGCGCCCTGTGTGCCGGAATACTATTAACCAAAGGCATGGCACATACATCTGTGCGCATCCTGCTATTTAATGAGGTGAACATACTTGGATTCAAGTGACATATTTCAAATAATTTTCTTAGTGCTCTTACTTATGCTCTCTGCATTCTTTTCATCCGCAGAGACGGCTTTAATTACCGTCAATCGCATCCGGATGCGTACCCTGGCAGAAGACGGGAACAAACGCGCTGCCACAGTTCTTCGCATCACAAATAATTCCGGAAAAATGCTTTCTGCAATCTTAATCGGTAATAACATCGTGAATCTGTCGGCATCCTCGCTCGCCACTTCTCTGGCAATCAAGATCTGGGGCAGTGTAGGTGCAGGTATTGCAACCGGCATCCTTACCGTACTCATTTTGATTTTTGGCGAAATCTCGCCGAAGACACTGGCGACGGTCAATTCCGAGAAACTGGCTCTCACCTATGCAAATGTGATTGAGGTACTGATGAAAATTCTGACTCCGGTCATTTTTATCATCAATAAGCTTGCCAACCGCATCTGCAAATTATTCGGCGTTGATCCGAATGCCGATACCCAGAAGATGACCGAGGAAGAACTGCGCACAATCGTGGATGTCAGCAAGGAATCCGGCGTCATCGAGTCTGAAGAACACACCATGATTAACAATGTGTTTGATTTTGGCGATGCACAGGCCAAAGAAGTCATGATTCCGAGAATCGATATGACCTTTGCGCAGGTAGACAGTTCCTACGATGAGCTGATTCAGATTTTTCAGGAGGATAAGTTTACCCGGTTGCCAGTCTATGAAGATACGACCGACAACGTGATTGGTATCCTCAATATGAAAGATCTGCTTCTCTGTCACGACAAGGATCATTTTTCTGTTCGTGATATTATGCGTGAACCGTATTTTACATACGAGCACAAGAACACTGCAGAATTGTTTATGGAAATGCGTAAGTCCTCTATCTCACTTGCTATTGTTCTGGATGAGTATGGTGCTACTGCGGGTCTGATCACGCTGGAAGATCTTCTGGAAGAGATTGTTGGTGAAATCCGTGATGAGTACGATACTGACGAAGAAGATCCGATTGTCCAGCTTAGCGACCGTGAATACATGGTTCTCGGCTCCACCAACCTGGAAGATCTCTGTGATGAGATCGGCTTGAATTTTACATCCGAGGATTATGATACGATTGGCGGCTACCTCATCGGTCTGCTGGATCACCTTCCGGAAAAGAACGAAGTGATTATTACCGATGATGATGTGTTGCTTCGTGTGGAACAGATGGATAAAAACCGGATTGAAAAGATCTATATCAAGAAGCCGGAAGCTCCGGTCTCAGATGCAGAAGAACACACATAAGGGCTGTCCGTAATCAACAAGAATATATTAGGGAATATCCTCTCCGCTCTTCCTCACAGAAGAATGAAAGAGTTGCAGCCGGCAGGCAGGAAACGCCTGCCGGCTGTTTTTTATTTTCATCTTACACAATTTGGCACAAGATACCGATCATACATTTCCTGTAATGCTCCGGCTTCTCTGTTGTCTCCGAATCCGTGCGCATCCACATATTCGCGGATCTTCCGGCGCGTCTCACCGTTAATCATATAGGTTTCAACCGGTGCATCATTTTCCAGATTTCCAAACGCCGTCCGAAGTGCAGACACGTACGCAGTATCCGTCTTCCAGATCGAATCATCCAAAAGCCCTCCCCGTTCATAAGAACTTCCGTAATATTTTTCATCAATAAAGCGTGTTGTTCTCTCCGTTCGTGCATCTGCAGGCGTTGTATCCACCACATAAACCGTTATCTGCTTACAATAGATACTCCCAGCGCTGTCAACTACCGTGAGATTTTCCGTACAGCTTCCTCCACGCAAAAACTGAGTAAAATCCGATGCCTGATAATCCGGAATCGAAAAAGATGTTCCATTTTCATGAAATCCTGCCTCGATCGGGCTTCCATCTTCACGATCCGATGCAGTCGCATGGCTTAAAATCTCACTGTCTGTGATAACCCCCTGCTGTGCCTGCTCCAGTGTATAGTAGAGATTTGTGGCAACAATCCACGGACAGTCATCCCACGACGCATACAGCGTGATCATCGCACCGTTCTGATCTGCCACACCGGATGCTTCTATCAGATCCGCCACACTGACCTGCATTCCTGCTGTCCATTGCGGAACATAATTTTCTTTTTCTTCCTCTGTCACCCAGCCGGTATTCACAGACGCATATACACTCCGATCTGCTGCCGGTTCTGTTTCTATTTCCGTTTCCGGATTCGCTGTTTCTGCATTATTCTCCCCCACAGCCGCCACTTGCTCTTCCGTTTCTGTTTGTAAATCATCTGAGGGCTCTCCATCTGCCTGTGCAGCTCGCATTTCATTTTTTTCATCTAATATTGAATCATCTGGTTTCTCGCCAGTTGCCGGTGTTGCCACCGTCTCATCTTCTATCTCATTCTTCCGTTCATCCGGTAATATCGTTTCCAACGCCTCAAGCACTGCATTCTCCAAATCAAGTGACTCATATGTTCCTGCCGCATACTGCCGGATTGCTCCGCTCAACACGTCCTGCGTTACATTCTGACCATCAAATGTATATTTCACATAAGCTGCCGCTGCATCCGGAAGTATAATTTCCTCATCATACCGAATTACCATATCCTCTATATGTGCGGCTTCGACGCCACCATTCGGATCAAAATGCAGCGTATAACTGTTTGCCGTCCAGGATGCTGTCAAAACATCCACCGCACCGTCATCCGCTCCAAACGTATACACAGCATGATTCAGGCTTCCATGGAACACTTCCGATTTTACCCAGCCCGAAAACACATACCCCTGTCTCACCGGATCCGGAATTGACATTGCGGTTCCATAATTCTCTCTAAAACTCTGTATATCCGCACTTCCGTTCCAACTCCCGCCATTGGGATCAATCCTCAAGGTCGAGTGATTGATCTCTGCGTTCGCTGTCATAATCACATCCTGCGCCGGCATTTGGAATGTATAAGATTTTGTATTTGCCTCATATGTTCCCATCCAGCTTTTCCAGTGGTATCCGGTTGCCGGTGTTGCATCGATTGTCACTCTCTGCCCCATCGCATAACTTCCTGCTCCGGTGACGCTTTGAATGCCTGTCCCCTTCTGCAATATCACCCGATATGCTTCCTCGGGGATTGTGGCAACATCGCTTGTGACATGGTATATATCTGCCTGATATTCAATATCACTTTCTGTATAAAGGAACACCCCCTGTACTCCATCATAGTGATATGCTGCCGCCATTTTGTTGGCACACTCTTCGGACTGTGCAATCGCATTGATAACATAACCCATGCCGGAATAAATTAAATGCGTATGTCCCACACCATTCCCATCTGGGAATTCCATATACCTCGCCGGACCATTATTCCTTATATACTCATCATACCAAAATTCCACTTCATCCACTGACGGCTCTCTTTGCAGTAAAAAACGGTAACAATCTACAATCAGCTGCTTGGGTCCATTTAAAGTCTCTCCATTTACAGAAGTATTGTAATCTAACCGATTATTTTTATACTTTTTCATGTATTCATCGCTGAATACAATCTCCATGGCTACTCGAGCGGCTTCATTCTGCGGTGGCGTTTGGAGCATATCATATATTGTTACCAGATACTCATCCTGCGTATGTCCGTACAGATATGGCCACCAATGCTGAAATTCAGATGTAACTCCCTGCCTATGTAAAAATGCCTTATAGCATTCATTCATCAGTGAATAGGAATTATTGATTACGATTGTCACATTACATCGATACTGCCAACCGCATCTCCCAATCTTACTTACCGTATATGATGCTTCCGTCGCACCGGCAATGTTCTGCCATCCGCTTCCGCTGTTTTGCTGCCACTGATAATACACCTCCTGTCCATCCACAATCTGATCCAGCTCACACATAAATATCATATCACTTTGGCGCTCACTGCTGTTGATTCCCGCATGATATTGCAATGTTCCAGCTTCTCCCTGTTCATTTGGCGTTATAAAAAGCATCCCTACGGCAAGTACTGCCGCAAGGATGCCGTGCATCCACCACCTTTTTTGCTTTCTATCCCTACATTCCAATAAAACACTCCTCCCCTCTAATCAAGAACAATATTTCCGATAAAATTTATTTTTCCGACAGCTCCTTCGTATGCCACAAACGTATCCGCTTCTACCGTTGTTGAAGACCCTGGATAAAGCAAAATATCATCATTTAAATTATGTATTTCGCCCTCTGTCAAATAAAAGGTGTTCGAACGCCCATACACCCCATTTACATACTCATCTACCTGCACAAGCACCCTTTCCCCCGTGCTCACTCTTCCTGTCGTCCCATTATCCGCAATCGCTCCGCCAACTGTAATTCCGGCATTCTGGCAGAGAGCCGCAAATTCCGCACTCCCGACAAATCCATTGTATACCGCTTCCCGGGAAGATCCGTTTCTAAGCTGCAACACCCAGTCTGTAACGCCCGGTGTATCCGCCTCTCTTCCAAGCATGGTTCTATAAAGCATCAGCACATACTGTGTGTCGGATGCATCCTTATTCTTATATTCCTGACTGAAAATAAAACCGGATGCCACTTCGCTGCCCTCTGCTCCGCTTGCAAGTGCCCTTGACCAGTCATTCAATCCATCCTCCTCGGCAGACCGCTCCAGACAACAGGTATACAATCTCTCCACAAACGCCCGCATCTCCGACGTTGCCTCAATCCTTCCGTTTCTCTCGCAGATTGCGCATGTTCCATTGACCGGAATATCATCTGCACTCCAGTCCCCGGATCCCTGTGTGATTCCGTACGCTGCACACAGGTTTGCAAACTCCTGCGAATTGACAAATCCCGTCATGATGTGCCCTCTGGTCGCACCGCCATTAAGCTGTCCTAACCAGTCTGCTTTTCCCGCTGCATCTCCCTCCCGGTCAAAAAATGCTGCATACATAGAATCCACATAGTGTTCATTACAGAGATTCAGATTCCGGAATTCTTCGCTGAAAATAAAGCCGAATGCAGTATCCGCTCCCAGTTCCTGTCCCGTCGCAAGCCGGTTCGACCAGTCATTTAAACCAGCCTCCTCTGGCTCTCTGACAAGACACACCTCATACATCCGCGTCACAAAAGCCCGGATCCCCGCCTCATCTGCCGCCCTCACCGTCGTAGAGCTTCCTGCAATCACACTCATTCCGATCACAGCCGCCGCCAGTACAATCGCCATTCCTCTTTTCTTCATCCCCATTTTCTCCTTTTCAGTTGTTTTCCCGTTATTGCGTTCTTCTTTTATAGTATAAACTATAAACTACAATAAGTCTACAACTGCCTGTCATGATCCGGTGCCACGATCTGCACCATACACATTTGCCGTATTCCCTGCAATTCCCATATCTATTCCCAGGCGGCATAATAATCACGATTTTCTTCTATCGGCTGTGAAAAGTCCGCCGCGTAATCATTCCAGTCATGCCAGCCGGCAAATACCACACCATTGCCTCCCGGTTCTGCCGGTGGCTGCAGACATTGTCCCTCCTCCACAGTATATACCTTATAACAGCTTCCCTCACCGAGCATTCCCTCCCGGTTCCGGTAAAACCGCACCCGGTACTGCTCTTTTGATACATTCTCCCTCTCTTCCCGGATAATTGTTCTGACCGCTTCTGCCGTACCTTCCATTCCATTGGGATGTTGAAACTTTTCCTGTAATTTCATTGACAATACCCCCTTTTGCACATCATTCTGATAGACCTTCAAAACCACATCAGAGTCTGTATCGATTTCCGCCGCCAGAAGTTCCACACACTCCGCAATCACCAATTCTCCGGAAGAACCCCCCGCCTCCGCAAACGGCATCCCCTCGACCGTCTTTTCCATAGCGGAAGGAAGAATCGTCTCCACCTCACATCTGCGGTTCATGCTTCCGCCAATCGTCAGCACAATCCCGAGTATCAGAAATCCCATGATTGCACTAACAATGATCATCGCTGCATTTTTCACATATATCTCCTTTCCCGGCTTTCTGTCTTCTCATCGGTTCACGGGTATCTGAAACTCACAGACGCTTCTGCGGTTTGCTTCGTCTGTCGCGCAGACCCGCACCGTATAGATCCCCTCCACATCAAACACAACCTCACCTTGCTGTGATTCTATTGTGCAGCTGTTTCCATGCGGATCTGTCATCTCACACCACAAAACACTCCGTTCTTCTCCCATTCCGTCTACCGCAGAAAATAAGTCTCCCGGCAGATATGCTCCCCTGTGCAGCATACCATTGTACGCATACCGGATCGTGGGGTACGCCACCTCCCCCGCCTCCGCAAAAGCGTCGATGGCAGCGTTTTCTGTGATTGTCTCTTCCTCCGGTATCCATGTCTTTACGATGTTAATAATTCCCCGGTTGCCCTGCTCGTCACGAATTCCTGCAAACAGCAGTACCATGACTGTTATCAACACAATTCCTGCCGCAATTCCCTTTCCATAGCATTGAAGTACCTGCTCCATCTGATCACCTCTGCTCTTTTCCTGTTGGACACTTAACTCCCACAGATTCCCGTCATATAATACTGCAGGACCATACCGATCATCCCCTGCCCATCCACGGCATGGAAGAATAAGAGCAATGCCCCTATTCCGCCTGCAATCTGCAAAAATCCATTGCCATAAACCTCTGCGATCTCTTTCATCTGTACGCTCCTTTTCTCTGACACGTCCGGACACGAAATCTCCCTATAGCATGCCAGCCACCTGCATCCATATCTCCTGAATTGCCGTGCATCCAAACCAGCCCACCAGCAATACCAGCATTGTCATTCCAAGTTCTTCCAGACTCCATTGCATCCTGCTCCTCCTTTTACCGTGCGATTCCTCTCGTCACCCGCTGCTGCGAGACCCCTAACAGTGGTATCCGGTATCTATAATAGAGATTGATCCCCGCAATCCTGCGGTCGCTTTGTCCACCGTAGGTGTAGGACTGCACTTCCAGTTCATACCCTTCTGTTCCTGCCTGCGCCTTGCAGCCATCAATCACGTACGGATTAAAGTCACTGTTCTCAATTTCTGCAATCATTGCAGCTTTAAATTCCTTCGCCGCTGCCACATCGGCACTCACCCCGAGCATATTGACGCACAGCAGCAGATTAAAAACCAGCACCAGCATCACACTGAATACTTCTATGATATATTTCACTCACGCACCTCCCATGCCTCCAAGAACCTGCATCATCAACGCCATTCCGACCGTAAGATCTGCCAGCAGTTTTCCAGTGGCTGCCAGCACCGGATATGCAAAAATCAGCTTCATCCGGAATGCACGTTCTTCACTGCGCAAAACATCGGCGCGCTCCTGCATCAGAACCACACGCTCAATCAGATGATTCATCTGCACATCAATATCTCCTGTTCCGTTTTCAGAAAAAGCATGCAGCATTTTCATACAGCTTAACATCTCGGGGAGATCAAACTTTTTGCAAAAGTCCGTGTATGTCTGTAATTGATCCGGACGCTCGTCCATTCTCGCGCAAAGCTCCGCAAGTTCGCTCCCGAGCACCGCCGGGGCATGTTGTGCAGATTTTGTAATCGCCATCTGAACGTTATTGTTCTGTAAAAGTAATACCATCTCAAAAAGCCAGCGCGGCAGCACCTGATACAATTCCGCCGTCACGTCCCGCTCGGCAATGCGGTAACTGATTCTCGGCTGCATTGCAACCAGTAAACCAGTCACCAGCAGGAGTATTCCCGTAATGCGCCATCCCACAGTCCAAAACACAAACGCAGTCATAGTCACAATTCCTGCAGGAATCAGGCGCCGATACTGCTGTGCTTTCTTTTCATATCCCATTACCAGTTCATAGCTGTGTCTGATATATGCCGTGTCATACAGCGGCTTTTCCTCCAGCCAGTCAGCCGTCAGGCTTCTGACACTCTTCACATAAAATGCAAGCAGCAACAAAAGAAACACCATCGAAGATATCTGGATCACAGGAACGGTAAACACCGATACGCCAGCCTCTGATGTAAACATCTCCTGCATCTCATTTAAAAGATACAATGCAGCCGCGCACAAGAGCACTGCCACCACAATGGAAATCACATTATCTGTATGACTCTTCCGCTTCTCCGCCTGAAGCTGGTATCCACGCTTTTTGAACCGCTCAATATCCTCCAGAACAAGCGTGACCGATGCCTCCACATCCCCGCCATATTCCTCCGTATTCAGTAGAAGTTCATGTACCGTCGCCAGCTTATCACAGGCATAATACCGTTCGATTTTCTGTAAACCCTCACGCAGAACGCCCTGCTCTCCGACCGGATGCCCGTACTCCATATGCGCAATCGCTTCCTCCACGCAGAGTCGGATCTGCCCTTCCCCAAAAATTCCGCGCACCTCCTTCAATGCACTCACAATCTTTCCGGTCTTCTGAAACGCATAGAGCAGCTGTTCCATGTAGGCACATGCATCTCCAAAACGCTTCTGCTCATACATTTTCTTATACATGTCAAGTACCAGTACCGGGAATACGAAAAGCACTGTCAAAAGCACCCCTGCCAAAAACAGCGGTTTTAGCTGAAACACCATTCCAATCCCACCGATTCCAACCAGAGCGGCTATCACCGCCATAAGATGCGTCCTCCACGAAAAACGATAACCGTACACATGCACTTCGCGCTGCAAATTTTTCGGATTCAACAGCCGCAGTTTCTCCCACAGTCCTTCTCTTTTCATCTATTTTCCCTCTCTCCTGTATCTCTGCCAGTGTGCGCAGCAAAACGGATCCTCTATTCCCGCCTGTCCAAGGCGTCTCACAATCGCAGGCGGTAGCTCTTCCGAGAGCAGTTCCCCATCCTCAAGTATCATATAAATACGATTCTCATACTGCTCCCTGCTATAAAAACACAGCTGATCCATATATCTTCGGATCTTTCCGTCCGGCTGTCTGACGCAGCGGATCAGAATCCCCACATTCACATAGCGGTAGATCCAGTTCTCCATACGCTCTGCGTCACGCGCATCGCTCATCATATTCTGAATGCGGTCCGGAAGCTTTCTGACATCATCCAGGTGGATCGTCGTAAAGCCGCTCACGCCGGTACTCCACTGCTCGAGCAGCGACGTCACCTCCACCGACCTTGCCTCCGAGAGGACAAGCCACTTCGGATTCTGCCGCAGGCTCGCCTTGATGGCATCCGTGTAGGAAAAATCTTCTCCGACACGAAGCTCCACCGCATCCGCCCCCGGATTGATGTCCCGGTAATGGATCTCGAGCGAATCCTCAATCGTAATTACCCGCTCCTCGCGCGGTATAAACTGCATAAAGAATTTCGCACACTCCGTCTTTCCCGCACCGGGTTCTCCTCCGAACACAAAATTCATGCCCGCCAGCACACAGTTCATCAAAAGCTGTAAAATCCGTTCCGGGCAATAGGATTCTTCCAGCATTCTCTCAATGTTCATGCGCACCATGCTCGGCGACTTCCGAATACAGATACTGGTGCCGGATGCGGCCGCCGCCTCATGGATAATACTGATACGCAGTTCTCTGGTATCAGCCTCCAGCACCTTATTGGCATTATTGAACTGACGATTCACGCAGTTGGAAATATTGTGCGTAAAAGTGCTGATAAATGCATCGGACAGATGCTCTTTTACACGATACCTTCCGATCTTTAAGTCCGTAATCCACAATTCGCTTCCGTTGTAGTCCACATCGGTAACATTCGGGCGCTGCAGATATTTCCAGAAAACCCCAAACTGCGCTTCCGTTGGTTCAAATGTCATGATCTCCCCCATGTCATCCTCCCTATGGCGTTAAGCCATTCATGCGGGAAAAGAATCCCGTCAGCGCATTCTTGAACTCCGTCGCCACATATCCGTCCGAGGAGAGCGCCGCAATAATGATTGCGCCGAGTGCAAGCAATACAATAATTGCAAGGATTGCATTTCCATAATGTTTCATTACCTGTTCCATAATAATTTCCTCCTTCACCCTTCTGTTGTGTCTTTTTCTTTTACCAAACATGTCCGGTTTTATCGATCTTACATACCTCCCTTAAAATACGATCCGCCGCTTTTACTAATCCGTCGATAAACTCCTGATTCCTGCCGCTTCTCGCAGACCCGTATTCCTCCGCTATAAAAGAGCTGCCCAGCCCGCGCTTCAATGCACAGTCATACGCTGCATTGTACCGCACGATGCCAATCTGCCCCTCATCCACCCGATATACTCTGTTTAGCACATCCGGCTCCGGTGTCCCGATGCAGTTGGCATACAGATACACCATGCGCTTCTCCAGATACATATGGCGCAAAAAGAACTGCTCCATTCCGTCGTAATCCTGCGGTTCAAAATTTACCACCACAAGATCCGCTGTCAAAAGGAGCTTCTTTTGACCCGCCGGACTGCACACTCCCGCATCCCACAAAAAGAGTGCCGAATCCTCGCATCGCTCCCTCTGCAGGCTGCCGCACACAATCTTCCTGTCCGGGCATAAGTGCGGCAAAATGCCTGCCATTGCAGTATAGTTCGCCGTCGTACCGCTCCGGTGTGTTTCTCCCCAAAATACAATATTCATTTGTTCCTCACTTCACTCTGTGCTGTGTGATTGTCCTTACTGGAATTATGGATGAAACTGCCTCCATATAGCGTGATACTTAGAAATGTGGATAAAATCCAACTATTTGATAAAAGATGTGCTTATTTTACATCGTTTTCTTACATATGTAAATAGCATTTTTCAAATTTATATTTTTTTTAGAAATTACTACCGGAAACTTTTCTTTTCGCATTGCTTCCATTATAATAAGTACAAATACATGTATCAGGAGGTCTTATGAACAATTTTATCATTACAACCGATACCACGTCTGATCTGCCGGCTGCTTATGTTGCGCAGCATCAGCTCGGCATGCTTTCTCTTACATATACGATTAACGATACTACTTATTCTTGGGAGCATCCGCTTCCGGTAAAGGAATTTTATGACTGCATGCGTCAGGGTTCTCTTCCCACGACCTCCCAGGCCAATCCCGAGGAGGCTGCCGCTGTTTTTGAAAAAATAATCAACGAACAGAATGCCGATATTCTTCATATCGCCTTTTCTTCCGGTTTAAGCGGAAGCTACAACAGCGCAAGGCTCGCGGCGGAGGAGCTTTCCGAAAAATACCCCGACCGGAAAATCATCGTCATCGATTCTCTCTGCGCTTCTCTCGGCGAGGGACTTCTGGTGCACAAAGCCGTCACCTTAAAGGAGCAGGGACATACACTGGAAGAGACCGCAGACTGGCTTGAGTCAAACAAACTTCACCTTGTACATAATTTCACCGTCAATGATCTGTTTCATCTCTACCGCGGCGGCCGCGTGTCAAAAACCGCTGCTTTTCTCGGTACAATGATCAGTTTAAAACCACTTCTTCATGTGGATGATGAGGGACATCTGATTCCGCTCTCCAAAGTGCGAGGACGCAAAAAGTCGCTGATTGCTCTCGTGGATGCCATGGAAAAACAGATCGGCAGCTGGCGTGACAAGAATGACATCATTTTCATCAGCCACGGCGACTGCATCGAAGATGCACAGTATGTTGCTGATCTCATCAAAGACCGTTTCGGCTATGAAAGCTTTCTGATCAACCATGTCGGTCCGACCATCGGCGCACACACGGGTCCGGGCGTCGTTGCACTGTTTTATATGGGCGATTACCGTTAATCGGAAGCGCCTTTTTTGTGGAATTGTCGCAATAAGCATGGATCTCTTTGGGTTGATAAGTAATATTATCAGAAACACACTTCGGGATTTCATGTGGAAATGCAGATGGAATATTTGTTTGAGAAAAATGTGAGAATTTCTTCCAGCTGAATGTCTGCATCGGATTCCGTGTCGCTTCCACTTTTGGACAATCCGACGGGTGCATGTCCGGCACACCGGAGACAATGGGCGGACTTTCTGGTGTCCCTAATGGCACCTCTTCACAGACAATATAAAACCGCGC
>OGXD01000062.1_pt1 | contig 78133 bp, 95 predicted proteins | sample 1576211 | NCBI WGS metagenome assembly OGXD01 (sample SAMEA3541470, study PRJEB24748) | human gut metagenome | biome: human gut; feature: human-associated habitat; material: faeces | place: China | collected 2012
AAATTTTTGCCGCTCCTCCGCATTTCGGGCTTGACTTTTAATAGTTAGTCTTTCACACTTTCCTTCCCTCCGAAACTTTCGACTGGGCAGGTTTTTTGACAGTCTGAAATTCAAAATACATTTGGTCCTCGGCCCGGTCCGCATGGCCGCCGTGCACTGCGCCGACCACGCCGCCCATGGCGCGGTAAAATGCCTGCGCGGGCAGATTGTGGCAATTGCAGCCGCAGAAAAACTTCGGGATGCCGCGCTCGCGGCAGAATTCGGTCAGCTGCGCAAAGGCGCGCCTGCCGAGACCCATCCGCCGGTAGCCCGGCAGAAAATACAGCGAGTTGAGGCAGAGTGCAAAGTCCTTATAGCGTCCGTAGGTGTAAGGTCCGTATGTAAAATAGCCCACGCATTCCGCCCCGTCCATGGCAAGGAACACCGCGTTCGCCGGGTCGGCGATGCGGGCAGCGTCGCGCGCCGTATGGGCCTCGAGGTCATATTCGTCGATCATGGCATCGGGATAGATGCCGCGGTAGGTCGTATCCCACGCGCGGCGGCGCGTTTCGGCCAGCAGGCGCGCATCCTCCGGGCTGGCGCGGCGGAATTCGACGCTCATCGCTGCAGACCGAGCTGCCCGGCGATGATCTCCTCGCGCGTGCGCATCTGGCGCTTCATTTCGCCCTCGTCCATGTGGTCATAGCCCAGCAGGTGCAGGATGGAGTGGATCGTCAGATAGCCCGTCTCGCGGCGGAGCGAATTGCCGAAGCGCTTGGCCTGATCCCGCGCACGCTCGAGCGAGATAGCCATATCGCCCAGCGGCAGCAGACCGGTCTGCGGATCGATGTCCTCCTGCACGTCCTCCGGAAACTGCCCCGGCGTGAACTGGAACATCGGAAAAGACAGCACATCTGTCTCGCGGTCAATGTTCCGCATGGCGCGGTTGATGGCGCGGATGCCCGCGTCATCCGTGACGAGCACGTTGATCTCGCAGGGAACGTTCACATGCTCGGCCTCCAGCGCAGCGGCGATGCACTTGCGCAGGTGCAGCGTCAGCGGCAGGCTGCGGTCTGCGCGGTTGGAATAGCGCACAATGATCTGATGCTTCATGGCTTTCTCCTGTATACTTTTTTCTGCCCCGGCAGGCCGTTCTTCGCACTGTGCTCCGCCGTCTCATAAGCTGCGATGATGCGCTGCACCAAGGCGTGGCGCACGACGTCGCTGGCTGTCAGGCGGCAGATGGCGATATCCGGTACGTTGTCCAGAATGCGCACGGCGTCCTTCAGACCACTGACCTTGTCGGAGGGCAGATCGATCTGCGTGATGTCGCCGGTGATGACGATCTTCGAGCCGAAGCCCAGTCGCGTCAGGAACATTTTCATCTGCTCGCGCGTCGTGTTCTGCGCCTCGTCTAGGATGATGAAGCTGTCGTCGAGCGTGCGGCCGCGCATATAGGCCAACGGCGCGACCTCGATGTTGCCGCGCTCGAGATATTTCTGATACGTCTCCGCGCCGAGCATATCGTAAAGCGCGTCATACAGCGGGCGCAGATACGGGTCGACCTTGTTCTGCAGGTCGCCGGGCAGGAACCCGAGCCGTTCGCCCGCCTCTACAGCGGGGCGCGTCAGAATGATGCGGTTGACCGCCTTCTCGCGGAAGGCCGCCACGGCAGCCGCCACGGCGAGGTATGTCTTGCCGGTACCAGCCGGACCGACGCCGATCGTGATGGTATTTTTCAAAATGGCCTTCATATAGCGCTGCTGTCCAAGGGTCTTTGCCTTGACAGGACGGCCCTTTGCTGTGATGCAGACAACGTCCTTCGCCATTTCGCCGATCTTGTCCTCGTTCCCGCTGGAAACAAGGTCAATCAGATAGCGCACCTTCTGCTCGTCGATCGTCTCGCCCTTTGCGGCCAGCAGGAGCAGGCCCTCGATGGCACGGCCTGCGCGGTCCGCCGCCTCGTCCTCGCCCGAGATTTTCAGCTCCGTGCCGCGGTTCGTGATCTTCACGCCGTAGGTCTGCTCGATGCGCTTGATGTTTTCGTCAAACGAGCCGAACACATTGATGATCTGCTCGATGCGTTCGGCATTGATGATTCGTTCGCTCATGGGGATTCTCCTTTGTCAGTCCGCCGCCTCCAGCGGCAGCGTGCGGGAAATCAGCTCCGTGCAGTCGCTCTGCGCCTGCAGGATGCACAGGCCGCCCTGCATCAGCAGGCTCTCCTGCGTGGCATCGATCCTGCCCGCGAGCATCTGCGCCTGCACGGCGCGCCGCCACACCTCCTGCAGCAGCTTTTCCGTCTGCACCTGCGTCGCGGGGACAGGCTCCAGCACATATTCCCGCAGGATCGCCGTCTCCAGCCGCAGCGGATACGCATAGCCGGAGGTCCGGACAGCCTTTTCCACGATCATTTTATCACAATCCTGCTGGGAAATGCTACTGTTTCCCCATAATTTTATTCTTTTTTTCCCGACGATGAGCGTGACCTGCTTCCACTCCCGGCCGGTATAGCGCTTTTCCAGCCGCTCCGCGGGCGTGACGACGGTCCCCGTATGCCACGTCCTGGCATAGATCTCGGCCGAGGCGCACACCGGGCGGATGAACAGGCCGTAGTCCTCATACCCGGAGACGAGCAGCTGCCCCTGCCGGACGGTATCGCCGACGGCGCACAGCCGCATGCCCTCCGTTACGGAGACCTCCGTGAGCACGCCGTCCCGCGCGGCCACCACATTGGCCACGGCGTAGGGAGCGCGCGTGTCCGGCGGCTGCTGCCGCTCCGTCACGAGCACCTGCACCCGCCCGCCGGAGCGGTTCACGGCGAGCCACGCCAGCTCCGGCATGCGCAGCAGCATCCGGTTGCGTGTCTCGGGCGAATCGATGGACGGGCCCCATGTTCCCGGCGCGATGCCGAGCTCCTCGAGCGCCTGCACGATCTGCCCGGCCGGGAGCCTGTCATTTCCCTCGACCTCGATCGTCCAGACGAATTCCTGCAGCACGAACGTTGCCGCGGCCGCCGCCAGCAGCCCCAGCAGCAGGACGGGCCGCCGCAGAAGACCGCCGAACTGCGCCCGCAGGCCGGAGCGCTCCGTCACCTCCGCCGTGCACAGGCAGCGCAGCGCAAGCCTTTGCAGGCGCTCTGCCTCCCGCGCAGGAACACAGAGAGACAGGTTTAGCGCATCCTCGCGCTCGATGTCCCAGAATTCCAGCCGCGCAGCCGCAAGGGCGTTCAGACACTGCTCCGGCGCGGCGCCGGTCAGGCGGAAGCGAACGCTCCCGCGCAGATAACGGATCAGCCGGCTCATCTCAGGACACCTCTACGCAGCGGATCGTCCCGCCGATCTCCACGCGCCGCTGCGTCATGCGCAGGATGCGCAGCCCGCAGCCGCTGACGGTCAGCGTACCGTGCTGCACCGCGATACAGACGCGGGTGTCCGTGTATTCCAGAATGCCGCCATGATTTTCGATGCAGACGCTTGTATTGCCGTGCAGCTCGGCCAGCGGCCCCTGCGACACGACCTCCTGCGGCAGCGTCAGGCGCTGCGCCAGATTTTTTCCCCGTTTCATTCGATCACCCGGAGACATTCTATGCTCGCTTTCCGCATTCCTTTCCGACTCCGGCAATATATTCCGGTGAGGTGATCTTCTGTGCTGCTTGTGCTGCTTCTGGCGGCCGCCGGGCTCCTGCTCGCGCCGCAGGCCGCTGCGTCCGGCGCGCTGCAGGGCCTTCGCGCCTGCGCAGTGCGCGTCATTCCCGCGCTGCTGCCGTTTTTCGTCGTCTCCCGCATGCTGACTGCCCTTCCGCTGCCCACGCCGGGGCGGCGGGCGGACCGTCTGTTCCGTGCCCTGTTCGGCGTCCGCGCCGCGTGCCTGCCGGCCCTGCTGACCGGCCTGCTCGGCGGCTATCCCGCCGGGGCGGCCGCCGTGACGGAGCTGTACCGCGCCGGTGCACTTTCAAAGGCAGAGGCCGAGCGCGCCCTGTGCTTCTGCAACAATTCCGGGCCGGGCTTTTTTGCCGGACTCATCGGAACTGCCGTGCTCGGTGACATTCGCCGCGGACTGATTCTCTACGGCCTGCATGCGCTTGCCGCCCTGCTGACGGGCCTTCTCCTACCCGGCTCCGCTCCTCCGGCTGCCCTGCGGACGGTGCGCCGGGAGAAGCCCGTTCTTTCTTCCCTGCTGCCGGAAGCCGTGCAGGGAAGCTGCGCCGCCCTGCTGCAGGTCAGCGGGCTCATCGTCTTTTTTTCGTCGATGCTCGCCGTGCTGCGCGCCGCCGGGCTGACGGCCCTGCTGCCGAACCGGCTGGCCGAGGCGCTGGCCTGCGGCGCGCTCGAGCTTTCCAGCGGCATTCTGCTGCTCTCCGGCCACGGCGCGGAGGCCGCCTGCGCCCTTCTGATGGGCTGGGGCGGGCTTTGCGTCCATTTTCAGGCCATGAGCCTCTGGCAGACGGCGGGGCTTCGTCCGCACGGTTACTTTTCCGCAAAGCTGCTGCACGGCCTGCTCTCGGCCGTGCTGGCCCTCGCCTGCTTTACGCCGTCTCCTGCCGCGCTGCTGTCTGCCGGAGCGTTGACCGCTTGCGCACTGCTGGCTCCCCTGCTGCGAAAAATTCGGGCTGGAAATTTGCGCCACGCTGCGGTATAATAGCAAAAAAGGAGGTGGCCCGCATGCTGTTCCGAAAAAAGATCGACCGATTCTGCTCCTACTGTGTCTACGCCGGGAAGCTCGACGACGAAACGTATCTCTGCGCCAAGCGCGGCTTTGTCGCTGCCTGCCACCACTGCCGGAAGTTCAAATACGATCCGCTCAAGCGCGTGCCGAAGCGCCGCAAGCCAAAGGATTTTTCCGAATATGACGAGCTGGATTTTTCCCTGTAAATATAATATAGGTATATCGCTTGGTGAAAAATCCTGAAGGGACTTTTAGAAGCAAGCTGAAGCAGGTCCTTCCCATATCGGGAGGACCTGCTTCGTTCTATCTGGTAAGAATTGCACAGGAAAGGACGCTCGGACCGTTTCTTTTACGCTTTTTCTGCAAGACTTTAGGTCGGTCGGCGTTTTCGGCCTCGTGATTCATGGCAGCCTTTTTACTTGCCTGCTGCGGTACGAATAAACCGCATGATGATCGTTGCGACCTGAGCGCGGGTGGCATTGCCCTGCGGATCGAGGAGAATGCCATTCCCATTGTCGGTCCCCTTTATCAGACCCTCGGCAACCGCCCAGGAGAGAGGCTCCACGGCATAGCCGCTGACATCGCCCCGATCGGGATACTGATCCAGATTTCCACGCGCTGAGGTATCAAATCCGGACATCGCTGCATAGCGGAACAGAATCGCCGCCATCTGCTCCCGGGTGATATTGCTGTCCGGTTCAAATTTATTGTTGCCGACGCCGTTCACGATGCCGTTTTCGGCCGCCCAAGCCACGGCCTGCGTGAACCAGCTTCCGTTTGGCACGTCTGTGAAGGGATTCTCCCATCCGGCCGGGCTTCCGGCGTAGCGCCAGAGCACCGTGACGAGCATGGCGCGCGTCATGCTGCTCTCCGGCTCAAACATGCCGTTGCCGACGCCGTTCATCAGGCCGTGCGCAATGGCATAGTCGATGCCCTCGTGGTACCAGCGTCCGGTGTCCACGTCGTGATAAGGCTTGGAGGGGCAGTTTGCGCCGCCGTCACAGCTGCCCTCGGTGTTCCCGCAGCGTGAGCAGACACCATTGACATAATCGTGCCCCAGAGCAGGAATATAGCCATCACGGTAGCTCTCGCCGCAGGCGCAGAAGTGCTCGGTGTAGCCCGCGTTGATGCAGGTCGGATAAACGGTGTCGGTGCGGTAGGTATAGTCGTGGACGTGCCCGCTGCCGCCGTCGGTCTCATACCACTTCAGCTCACAGCGGCGGCAGTAGTGGCGGATCATGCCGTAATACGCAGAATACTCGTATTCCTCCGTAGCGACGACCTCGTCGTGCCCCAGCGCGGGGGTCTGCGCCGGCTGGGTCAGGGTCAGGCCGCAGAAGGCACAGTGCGTGCCGCCGGTGTAGCCCGGGCGGGTGCAGGTGGCCTCGATCGGGTCGTTGGCGACGGACTTATGCGCGATGGGTGCGATATTTGCCGACGCAGTCACGGCGCCGCAGACGGCGCAGACCGTGCGCGTGAAGCCGCCGGTGCAGCAGGTCGGTGCGACCGTTTCCGTCACGGGCTGATGGGCGGCGCAGGCGCCCGTTTCGAAGGTGAATTCATTGTCCACGGCGTAGGTCTGCGCAGCCGTCCCTGTCGTGCCGCGAATGACGAAGCCGTCGATCTTCGTCAGACCGCCAAACGGATTCTCCGGGTCGACCGGGCAATATCCGAACGCCTGATAGCCAATGTAGGCGACGCTGGCAGGGATGGTAACGCCCTTGCCCTTGCCATAGGTGAAGAACGCGCCCTCGTCCAGCACGCGCAGGCCGTCGTTCAGATGAATTGCCTTGATATACGGCGCGGAGAAGGCGTTGCTGCCGACAAAGCGCACGGAATCCGGCAGGACGATGCTCTCGCAGGCGCTGTTGTTGAATGCCTCCCTGCCGATGTACTGCACACCGCCGAGGTCGATGAACTTCATATTCTTCGCACCGGCGAAGGCGTAGTCATCTACGTATTTGCAGCTCTGCGGAAGGATCAGCCCCGCGAGATTCGGCTGGTCGAAGGTGGGGTTCAGCTCTATCTGACCCGCAAGGAACTCATAGGTGACGGAAACCGTACTGTCCCTGAGGCTCAGGACGGTGCCCTCCGCCATCGAGCCCTTGTAGGCATAGGCGGCCTTGCCGAAATAGACCACGCCGTTCGGCTGATCGTGGAACCAGCCGCAGTTCTGGAAGGCCCAAGAACCGACGTGGGTCACGTTCTTTTCCAGCTCGCCGAAATCCGTCAGCGCGGCGCAGCCGGAGAAGCAGCCATCTCCGATCTGGCGGACATTCCTGCCGCCCTTGATCGAGCGCAGACGGGCGCAGCCGCTGAACACACCGTCGCCGAGGGTGATGAGCGAATCCGGCAGCGTCACGCTTTCGAGCGCAACGCAGTCGCTGAGCGCGCCGCCCGTCAGAATGCGGACGTTCTTCAGGTCGATCGACTTGAGGTTGGAGTTGCCGTCCTTGTTGTTGTAGGGGTCGCCGTTGGAGATCGGCCCGCGCACCTCGAGCACGTCGTCGGGCAAAACCACGTGCGCCGTCCTGCCGACGCTAAGGCCCTTCAGCGTCGTATTGCCCTTCGGGATGGTCAGATTCTTGATCTGGTAACAGCCGGAAAAGCAGCTCTCCTCCAGAACCGCCGTCGTCGGCAGCTTGAGGTCGGTCAGATGGGCAAATTTTCGGAGATTGATGTAATGGACGCTCTCCGGAACGGTAAGCTTGGCGATGCTGCCGCCTCCTTCCGTGATACTGAGCGATTCCAGCCCGTCGGGCAGGATCAGCTCGTTCACGCCGTCCAGATCGTCCTGCTCGATGCGCACCATTTTTGTGCCGGGACGGACGGTCAGCTTGGAGGGGTATTTTTCCCCCTTGCAGCCGAGGAACACGCTGCCGCAGTATAGCTCCGTGCCGTCGGCAAGCCCCTCATACCACTTCGAGGTATAGATGCTGGAGTCTTCCATATCGGTCAGCGACTTGGGGAAGGTGAAGCGCTCGATATTCTCGCAGTCGTAAAACGCCCGCTCCTCCAGCGTGGTCAGCCCCTCGGGCAGGACGAGGCTCGTCAGCCCATCACAGTCGTTGAAGCCGCCCTCGCCGATAACCTTCAGCCCCTTGTTCAGCTTGACGGAGGTCATGCCGGTGCAGTCGCAGAAGGCGTTGTTGTCAATGCGCTCAACGCTGCCGGGGATGTCCACAGAGGTCAGGGAGGCGCACTCATAGAACGCCGACGCGCCGATCAGCTTGACGCTCGACGGAATGGTCACGCCGGTAATGTCCGACCGCCAGAACGCCGACGCGCCGATGACCTTCACGGTGTCAGGGAGGACGGGCATCTTGCTCGTGCCCTTGTAGTCCAAGAGCTGCCCCTGCCAGATAAAGAAGTCTGAGGCGCTGTCGTCATACAGCCACTGCTGGTGCAGCTCGCTGAGCTTTCCGGCAAAGGCGCCGACGCTGTAGCCGCTCTTCTCGCCGAACGCGCCGCCATGCAGGAGGGTGTTCTCGCCGCGGATGGTGATGTCGGACAGATTCTGGCACTTTGCGAAGGCACCCCTGCCGATCTCCGTCACGCCGGCGGGAATGTCGATCTTTTGCAGGTAGTAGTTGTGGTAAAACGCATTTTTGCCGATGGTTTTCAGGCTCTGCGGCAGGACGATCTCGCGCAGCTCAAAGTGGATCTTCGCTGACCAGTCGTCGCTGTCGTAGAATGCACCGTCTGCGATGTACGTCACCGTTTCGGGCAGGACAACCTTGCGGACAAAGATATTGGGGTTGCTGTAGCCCTCCTCGTTGTGGAAGCTTTGGATGCCCACGACGGTATAGCCGTCGATGGTCGAGGGAACGGTGACCTCCGCCTCGTAGCCGTAGTAGGCGGTGATCTCAATGGTCGTCGGTGAGACGAATGCGTAGGTAAAGCCGTAGTCCGCCTCGCCGGGCAGCTTTTCCTCGCCGGGGATGCCCGCCGCATTCACCGCCGGAAGCAGTGAAAGCGTCAAAGACAGGGTGAGCAGCAGGGACAAAATAATCCGTTTCATGATTCTACAGATCCTTTCTGCATGATTTTTGTTCCTGACCGGTAATCCGAAAGCAGCCGGTCGAAAAGGTCCTGCCGGGATTTTGGCTCGGTTAGGTTCTTCGATAGTTCGATGGTCTGATTCTTTTTTACTATATCATAGACGTCACCGTTTTTGAAAAATCTTTCATTTTTGTCATTGACATTTCGGAAACCCATGTACTATGATAACGTTGTCAAACGGTCAAAACCTGCCCAGTCAAAAGCTACGGACGGACGAAATGCGTGAAAGGAAGGTATCCTCTATGAGATTTTCCGAGAGACTCAACGAATGGATGGAGCTGGCAGACTGTACCGCAAAGGAGCTGTCTGAGGCATGCGGTCTGTCTGCCGCAACGCTGAGCCGCTTTCGCTCCGGGGAACGCACTCCCGATCAGGAGGGCCTTAAGCTCCTGCTTCAGGGCCTTTGCTCCATCGCCGCATGTAAGGGAAAGCAGCTTTCGCCGGACTCGCTCTATGCGCAGTGCACAGACTGCATGGATCTGCAGCGGTCCGACCCGGAGGCACTGCGTACAAAGATCAACCGGCTTCTGACCGTTCTGCATATTTCTTCGGCGGAGCTGGCGAAGGCTATTTCCTATGACCCTTCCTTTCTTTCCCGCATTCGCAGCGGGCAGCGGGCGCCTGCCGATCCCAAGCGCTTTGCCGCCGATGTTGCAAGGTTTGTTGTCCGCCGGTTTGATGGGGAAAGCGGTCGTTCGGCCGTAGCGCATATGCTCGGCGTTCCGTTCGGCTCTCTCTCCGGCGAGGCTGAATATTTTCGTGCCGTCGCAGACTGGCTTATGGGCAGCGCTGCGGCAGAAGACACGGAGAGCTCCTCTGTTTCCGCCTTCCTGAACGCAATGAATAGCTTTGATCTGAATGAGTACATCCGGGCGATTCACTTCGACGAGCTATGTGTTCCCAACGTGCCATTTCTCCTCCAGACTGCCAGAACCTATCACGGCCTGGAGGAGATGAAAAAGGGAGAATTGGACTTTTTCAAGGCGACCGTCCTTTCCAAATCGACTGAGCCTGTATTCCTCTACAGTGATATGCCGATGGAGGATATGGCAGCTGATCTGGATTTTTCCAAGAAATATATGCTCGGACTGGCCCTCCTGCTGAAAAAGGGCCTGCATCTGAACATCATTCACAGCCTCAACCGTCCGTTTCAGGAGATGATGCTGGGATTGGAAAGCCACATCCCGCTCTATATGACCGGGCAGATCTCTCCTTACTATCTTCAGAGCGCACCGAACACTGTTTTTTGCCACTTTCTGAAGGTTTCCGGCTCCGCCGCGCTTTCGGGCGAGTGTATTGCAGGCTGTCATGAAGACGGAATGTATCGCCTTTCAAGGGGAAAGCGTGATCTGGCCTATTACCGGAAGCGTGCAGATGATCTGCTGCAGAAAGCGAAGCCCCTGATGGACATTTATCGAGAGACGTCGCAAAATGAACTGAATGCCTTTCTGGCGGCAGACAGCGAAACCGCCGGGAACCGTCGAAATCTTCTGTCTGCACCGCCTATCTATACGGCAACGCCCGAATTTCTGACGACATTTCTGACAGTTCGCCACATACCGGAGGCGGAGCAGCGGAAAATTCTTTCTTTTGCAGAACAGCAGCGCATCCTCTTCCTCCGCGTGCTGCAGGACAATCATGTCAGGGATGAACTTCCACTGCTGACACAAGCTGAATTTGAGGAGACCTCCGTCTCTCTTCCGGTTTCCGGCCTGTTTCCGGAGCACGATTTCCTCTATAGCTACAAGGAATATCTGGAGCATCTCCGTCTGACGGAAAATTTTGAAAAGTGCCAGCCGAACTATTCCCTGGAATTGGTGCATTTTCAGCCGTTCAGCAATCTCAATATTCTGATTCATGAAGGGAAATGGGCAATGGTATCAAAGAATAAAGCGCCGTGCATTCATTTCGTCATTCGCCACCCCAAGCTGCGCCGTGCAATTGAGCGCTTTATTCCTCCGATCATAGAGTGCGAATAAGCCACGGTGCGCGGGTACATCGGGCTGCATTACATCATTGCATTTCTTTCCTCCAAAATTGGGGGCCGCGCAGGTTCTCCGATAACCTGCCTTATCCTTGACAATGCTGTGGCGTATCTGCATCCGTTTCATGTCTTTTACTCCGCATCCAGCGGCTTTGTGATGCCCGTCCGCCGCTCCCTGGACAGTCCGCCTGCCAGCACGGTGTCCGCTCCGGTAAAGCGCGCCCGCCGGATGACGCCCTCGCCGTATTTTTCGCGCAGGGCATCCACGGTCCCATCCAGGATCGCCTTGCGGGCATACTGCTGCGCGCCGCCCACGGCAAACAGGTCAAGCTGGCGCGGCTGCGGCTCCTCCAGCCTTGTGGCCTGCACGCCGAGCTGGCGCAGCGGCGTCTGCCCGTCCCATGCCTCGGCAAAGACCCGGCAGGCGCAGCGGAACAGCTCCTCCGTCCCGTGCACGGCCTCCCGCAGCATCGTCTGGTGAGAAAACGTGACGAAATCCGCGCTCCGCAGGCTCACGGAAATGCACCGCGCCGCCTTGCCGTCACGCCGCAGGCGCATAGCGACCGTCTCGCAGAGCGACAGCAGCACGCGCTGCGCCTCCGCCTCTGTCCTGACATCGGCGGGCAGTGTTGTGGAATTGCCATAGCCCTTGTTTGCCTCCGGCTGCGGCAGCAGCTCCTCGCTGCACCTGCCGTTTGCCGAGTGCCACAGTGCCAGCCCCGGCTTGTTCAGATAGTGCAGCACCAGCTCCGGGTCTGCCTGCGCCAGCTCGCCGATCGTATGGATTCCGATGCGGTTGAGCCTGCGCTCCGTGGCAGGCCCGAGCATAAACAGCTCCCGCACCGGCAGCGGCCAGAGCTTCTGCGGCACCTCCTCCGGGAACAGCGTGTGGACCTTGTCCGGCTTTTCAAACTCCCCTGCCATTTTGGCCAGCAGCTTATTGGACGAGATGCCGATATTCACCGTAAAGCCCAGCTCCTCGCGGATGCGTGTGCGCAGCAGCTCCGCCGCCGCGACCGGCGAGCCATATAGTCCCTCCGTGCCGCTCAGGTCGGCCCACGCCTCGTCGATGGAATACTGCTCCACGACCGGCGCGAATTCCCGCAGCAGGGCGACGAAGCGCCGCGAGGCCTCTACATACAGCGCATAGTCCGGTGGCACGAGCTTCAGCCCCGGACATTTTTGCTGCGCCAGAAAGATCTGCTCACCGGTCTTCACGCCGCACTTTTTCGCCGGGATGCTCTTGGCCAGGATGATGCCGTGCCGCTCTGCACGCTCCCCGGCCACGGCGGAGGGAATGTCGCGCAGGTCCTCCCTTTCGCCCAGCACCCGCACGCGGTAGGCCGCCGACCACGACAGGAACGCGCTGTTCACATCCACATGAAAGATCACCCGGGACATCCGTACACCACCCGGAAAAGCGTCCAGCGATGCGTCCGCACGGTATAGCGCAGCTCCAGAAGCGCCTCCTGCTGCCCCAGCTGCGTCTTGCAGAGGTACTGGATTGCCTCCACCCCGGCATAGGAGATGGGCCGGGAGCAGACGACCTGCCGGATCGGGACGGTGCGCAGCATATGCTCGCCGTCCTCCATGCGGAAGCGGATCGGCGTCAGTGCACCGTCCGCTGCGCAGACGGAGATCATTTCGATCTGCCGGTTCACGATATCCTCCATGCGCTCACCTCCGCTTGTTTCTGCTCTCATTATATCAAACATTTGTTCGTAAATCAAGGCAGAAATCCATGGGGAAGGATTTGCATTTTGTGGGAAATTCTGCTAAAATAACGATGGAAAAGAATACGCGGATGTCCCGGTCACGTTTTCGCCAAAGGCTGCCTGCTATCCAACCTCGCCCTGTGAGATCGCTGCGTCGCTTCGCTCCTCGCAATGACACGTCAGGATAATGCAACGGGTGCCCTTCTGCCCTTGAATGTTCCCCTACCGGGCGCTCACCGCCGCACACCGGCTCTCGGTCTTTCCCATTTATATCGAAATCCTTTCTGGAGGAACCTATGCTGAACTATCGCTGTCTCGTGCTCGATCACGACGATACCGTCGTGCGCAGCGAGGAGACCGTTAATTATCCCAGCTTTCTCGAAGCCCTGAAGGTGCTTCGCCCCGGCAGGACCATCACGCGGGAGGAATTCACCCGCTGGTGCTTCTCCCCCGGCTTTTCCGCTCTTTGCAGCGACTATATCGGCCTGACGCCCGAGGAGATCGACGTGCAGTACGACATGTGGCGAAGCTATGTCGCCACACATATCCCGCCCCCCTATGATGGCCTGCGCCCCATCCTGACGCGCTGGAAGCAGGAGGGCGGCCTGCTGTGCGTCTCGTCGCACTCCGCGCGTGAAAACATCCTGCGCGATTACCGGCTGCACTTCGATCTGGAGCCGGATCAGATTTTCGACTGGGACCTCGGCGAGGACCGCCGCAAGCCATCGCCCTACGCCCTGCAGGAGATCATGCGGCTGTATGACCTGCGTCCGGATGAGCTATTGATGGTGGATGATCTCAAGCCCGGCTATGACATGGCCCACGCCTGCGGCGTGCCGTTCGCCTGCGCGGGCTGGTCGCACGACGACCCCGAGATCCGCGCTTTTCTGCGCCGCTTCAGCGATTTTTATCTCGAGACCGTGCAGGCACTCGAGCCGCTGCTGTTTGGTGCTTGACAAATATGATATAATAGAAAATAATAGGAAAGCGGGGTGAACAGATGGAGAAGACCGGCGTCAAGATCGTTGCCAAAAATTCAAAGGCGTTTCATGAATATTTCGTCGAGGAGCGCTTCGAGGCGGGCATTGAGCTGTTCGGCACGGAGGTCAAGTCCATCCGGCTTGGCACCCTGAACCTCAAGGACGCCTGGTGCAGCGTGAAGGACGGAGAGCTCTGGGTGCGGCAGATGCATATCAGCCCCTATGAAAAGGGCAACATCTTCAATAAGGACCCTATCCGCCCGCGCCGCCTGCTCATGCACAAGCGTGAGATCCAGCGGCTGGCCTCCAAGGTCCAGCTCGACGGCTACGCCATCGTTCCGCTCTCCGTTTATCTGAAAAACTCCCGCGTCAAGGTCGAGGTCGCGCTGTGCAAGGGCAAAAAGCTCTATGACAAGCGGCAGGACGCCGCCAATAAGGACGCGCGCCGTCAGATCGACCGCGCGATGAAAGAAAGGAATCACTGACCATGGAAAATCCTGTTGTGACCATTGAAATGGAAAACGGCGGCATCATCACCGCCGAGCTCTACCCGGATGTCGCGCCGCAGTCGGTCTATAACTTCATCTCGCTGGCAAACAGCGGCTTTTATGACGGCCTCAACTTCCACCGCGTCATTCCCGGCTTCATGATCCAGGGCGGCTGCCCCGAGGGCACCGGCATGGGCGGTCCCGGCTACTGCATCAAGGGCGAGTTCCTGTTCAACGGCGTGGACAATAAGCTGAAGCATAAGCGCGGCGTGCTGTCCATGGCGCGCGCGCAGTCTCCGAACTCCGCCGGTTCGCAGTTCTTCATCATGCATCAGGACGCGCCGCATCTCGATAAGCAGTATGCTGCGTTCGGCAAGGTGCTCTCCGGCATGGAGGTCGTCGACGCCATCTGCCAGGTCAAGACGGACCGCAATGACCGCCCGGAGGCCGAGCAGAAGATGAAGTCCGTCCGCGTCGATACAAAGGGTGAGACCTATCCGGAGCCGAAAAAGCTCAAGGATCCCTACGGCAGATTTTAATTTGTAAGCTTTCGCAGGAGGCAGGCTCTCCCCTGCCTCCCGCGCAGCCCATATTTTTTCGATCCGGGGGCGTACCGGTTTCGACGGGGGTAGTGAGGCTGGAATAGCGGGCCGTGGCGCCTGGCCACGATAAAACGGGCAACTTTTTAAAATTAACTGACAACAATCAGTACGCACTGGCTGCCTAATTAGGCGCCCATCCGCCCCGGAAGGTCCACGAGCCGGGCTCGGGTGTGATTTGAGTGGAGACCGTGCGTGCGGTAAGCTTTGCCCGCACCATGCATCATGAAGCTACCAAGTCCGGCAGGGTGTCCGTTCCCGTCCGGATGAGGGAATGTAAATAACGGACTGCGCCCGGAGAAGTTCCAGTCAAGTTGCTTTCGGACGGGAGTTCGACTCTCCCCGCCTCCACCAAAACACACAGGTACGAACTCTTTTGGTTTAAGAACGTGTTCGGCCTGACAAGAAAACTGCCGCAGAGGTAATTGTCCTCTGCGGCAGTTTTCTTATTCGCCGGTGTAGCTCTCACACCGCGCGTTGCTCATAAGTAGCCGTGATTTCTCTTTTTCGCTTCAATGTTTGACAGCACATCCCGGATTTCAAAGGCACCTATCGTACAGTTCCAGTGATCGCACCCAAACGAGCGGAAGATGCAGTTTTGGCACCCGTCCTGCTGTTTGCAGTAGTCCACTATGGTTTTCGCGGCTTCGACGGCCTTCTTATTGCTTATCATACGGCGCGCCTTCCACGGTAGAATTCTTCACGTTTCATACTCCGGCCTCCTTGTAGTTGTCCTTGATGTACTGGTTCCTCCGGCAGCAGGAACACTTCTGGTGCCGGGTATTCAGCCAGACGCAGCCTTTGCAATCGCCGATCTGTACGACGCTGGCAGCAGGCAGCGCCCGAATGGCCGAGAAAGCCGCTGCGTAATCGCCTGAAGTTCTGCGGACAATCTCCAATGCCGCCGTTTTCAAAACATATTCGTCCATCATTGTTTTCCTCCGTCCTTGACTGTCACGCGCAGTTCGACGACACGCCCGTCTTTGAGCGTCCACTCATAGCCGCCCGATGTGGCTTTCTCGCAATTTAACCCACCGAGACATTCCTGCACGATGTAGTCCCGGACGGCGCAGATCGCTTCGTCCGTACATTCGGTTTTGTTCTGCCATAGGTTTTTGTTGCGGCTATTCAGCGTCCCCGCGTATATGGCGAACGCTCCGCAGCCAACATGATACTCAGCCATTGTCAGCCTCCTGCTCTCCGTCCGCGAACGGGTACACGTCCACTTGATCGCCGGGAGCCACGATAACGATGTCATGCTCAGCAGGGATGCCGAACAGCCCGTAGGCCGCCCAGTTACAGCCGCTGCTGTCACCCTTCTTCGGCGTGCCCTTGCCGGTGTACCGGCCCAGACACTCCTGATAGGCGCAGTTCGGAGATTTCGCTCCCGCGTCCTTGAAGTCCTGCACGGACGCGACGTGACCGCACATAGGGCAGCGGAAACGCCACTTGAGCATATCAGGACCAAATCGGCGCGTCGCCTCCGCCTTCCATTCCTCAACACTGTTGTACTTCATTCTTGTTTTCCTCCTTCGTGTAGCTCTGTCTCCCAGCGGGTTTTCCAGTCGCCGGGCTTGTACAGCTCGCAGCGCTCCATATCCGGCCTGCGAACTTTGGATGTTTGGGTCTTACTCCGGACCACCATGCAACAGTAGCCGTTCCCGTCCTTCTTGTAACGGTCGAGCCATTTGCAGCCGTGACAGTTCATTCAATCTCCCTTCCCGTCATAACCGTACAGTCGTCCGACTGCGATAACCTCTTTTGCCAGCGCCAACAACGCGCCTTCCGGCGCGGAGGGCAGCTTCGCCCTGCTTGCCGCCGATGCCAGCATAATCAACTCGGATTTGAGGGACGCGGCGGCCTGCCGGGTGTCGGCTTTTTGAACGTCACGGTCAAGGGCGTCTGCCAGAGCCTCGTATTTGTGATAGGCATTGTCATACCGCGTCATGCCGGTGCTCTGGTAGGCGTCGTATGCCTCCTGCGCCTTGCGTCGGAAATCCACAGCGCAGGCCGCGACGATTTCCCGGTCGGTCATATTTTCAACTCGCATTAGATTTTCACCTCCTCGCCGTTCCGAAATGCCGCGACTGTGTGCCAGCCGTCAAGCACCCTCTCACGGTAAACCTTCGGGTGAGAACAGATGACGGCGTGCTGGTGCGGCTTATCCATTACCCGGATCAGAATACCCGGCGCGACTTCGCTGTTTTCCAGCGCCCGTTGCCGGGCTTCAATTACGCTCTTTTTCATGGTGTGATGCCTCCTTCGGTGTCAGTGCATCGAGGCTTCCGCTCATATAGAGGACCATTGCCCCGATTACGATGTTATTTGTGATTACGTCCAGCTCATGAAAGCCGATGTCCTCCCGCTTATCGCGCCGCTGTCCCGCTGTTTTCTGCGTCAGCAGGTGTCGAAGCTGCTCGCAGTGGTCCTTTAGAGAAGAAATGTCTGCTGGGTGAAGCTGATAACCGCTCATACGCACGAACGCCCACATGGCGTCAAGCGCGTCGTATTTGACCTTTTTGGCATCCATCATCCCGCCTCCTGAAAAAGTCTGTCCATGCTCCGGAAGATGCGCCGAAGCTGCCACACGGACGAAAAGTAGCCGGGCGTGTACCAGTAGGCCGTAGGGTCGTCTCCGTCGTGCATGGGGTCGGTCAAGGTGTTGCCGATTTTGATGTAACCCGCGCAGCCCAGCAGCGAGAGCTGAATATAGCACATCATCCCCGTTGTGAAGTCGAGGTCCTGCGCCGTCACAAGGACGTGATTCTGCCAGCGCAGCGGGCTTTTTGCCTCAAACAGCTGCTTTTCGATCTGATTCACCGCCGCGATCAGTGTAGCCCCCGCTCCACACGCGCAGTCATTCAGCGTGACGAAGCCGTCGCGGTTGATCTGCTCCACGACGTCGCCGGTGGTAATCTCCGCCATGCAGCGGCAGATGTCATAGGGTGTGAAAAACTGGCCGATCCAGTGATTGCCGAGTTCCAATTCCATGTACGCGCTGCCCAGAAAATCCTGCTCCCGGTCGGCGTCGAAAGCGTTGACCACATCCTCTACCAGTTCAGGGAACACTGTGCGCTCTGCCTTCTCGTACTTCTCGATGATCCGCTTATACATTGCCTCGCGCTCCGTGCGGTATCGACTATCTACAGCGTTGGAAAGCGCAACAGCGAACATGGTGATGAAGTCGCTCCACACCTGCCACAGCGGGAAACGACGGGACAGGCTGCGAAACCGCTTCACAAAGTCCGCGCGCTTCTGATCTGCAATCCTCACAATGTTCCCTCCCGTGTGTAGCTCTCGCACCGTTCGTCCGGCACCCAGTCACGCCAGTGCTGTTCCAGCCACTTCTGGGCAGCCGCCAGACTGCGGCACGTCTTGACGGCCACAACCTCGATGTCGCCGTACCGCACCTCAAGGCAGGTTTCCACGGTGAAGGAAAACTCCGCAGTGCGGGTGATCCACCAGCGCTGACCGCCGAGGGTCGTTGCCAAACAGGTTGCTTCTCCGTGTGTCTCGCGGATGATCTCATAGGTTGCCATACATAACACCTCCTTACCACTCCTGCGCCTCGAAGTCTTCCAGCGCATTGCGAGCACGAAAAGAAATTGCCATGCGCTCGTCGGCAGCTTCCTTCTGACGCTTGCAGAGTTCTGAGTTAGGATCGTCGCCTTCCTCGTATTCGTGCTGAAGGTGGCGTGCTGCCCTGTAAACCTCGTCTGCACGTGTAGCTTCCGCGCGCAGCAGCTCATGGATGAATTCCAAAGTGTTGATGTTCACGTTTTCTTCCTTTCTGCCCTCGTGACCTCCGGGGCGGGTATCAGTTCAGACTGCGTTAATCAGTGTGCGGAAATGGAAGCACTGAATGTTGTAGCCGCCAGCACCAATCGTCTGGACCTTTGCGGTCCCGCGCGTACCGACGATGAAACCGTTTAGGTCCTGCTTGCTGCCGATGCTCAGACCGGATGCGTCGGTGATCTCCCCGACAATGGCATTGGTACGCTCAATGATGAAGTCGTACTTCCGGTTGGCTTCTTCGTTCAGGTCCTTTTCGAGCTGCTGCATAGCAGCTTCAAGGGACCGTTCATTACTGTAGGGCCTCAGGTGCTCATACTCGCCTTCGCGCACCTTCTGCTCGCCCTTGCGGGGTTTTCCCCAACGATCCGTATAGGTGAAGGTTTCGTAGTAGCCCCGCACCTTGCAGCGAAAAGCGGCGTTCGCTTCGTCGTAGGCGGCTTTTGCGGCCTCGTACTCAGGGCTTCCGTATTCGGTATCGGAGAAGGTGCAATACAGGTCCCATACGCGCTGTTTTTCGTCGAAATAGGACGTAAGGCCATTACCGTAGAATTCGGTGCAACGCTGCTTCCAGATTTCGAGGAATTCAAGAATCGCGGGGACATTCCGGCTGTTCGCCTTTTCCAGAGCGGCTTCCAGTTCGGCCTGATACTTTGCGAGAGCCTGCCGGGCTGCCTCCAAATCTTGCCGTGCCCAGATAAAGTCGCGCTCGTCATAGAAATAGGGATTATTCTCCCAGTTAGATTCCTTGGCCCGCCAGATACGGGCCAGTTTCTTTTCCAGCTTGTCGATCTCCTTCTCCTTACCGGCGATCCGCTTCTGGATGAAATCAATGCTTGCCATTTTCGTCATCCTCCTCTCAAACATCCACGCTGACACGGTGGTACGCCCAGAAATGACCGCCACGAACGAAAACCTTGTACCAGCTCGTAAACGCCTGCCCCGTGCAGTCGTAGGCAGACGGGTAATAGTGCCGGTATTCGTAGTCCTCGAAGTAGCTTACGGCTTCGTCCATCGTCTCGATGTATTCGGGCAGCGGCAGCAGCTCCGTATAGCCGTCGATGCCGTCATCCTGAATGATGCGGCGCTCAGAGACGGGACGGTGGAAGAACGTACGCATTTCGCGCTTGAGGTCGGCGGCCTTCTGGCTCCTGCCGCTCTCATAAGCGATCTCAAGGATTTCGTAGGCGACCTTCAGGTCGGTGTAGCTGTTGATCTTGAACATTTTCGTTACCTCCATTCAGTCTTCAACGGAAAAGCAGGTGTGGCAGATTTCACCGAGACAATACAGGATGCCTTCAAACTCAAGGATTTCATAGGTTTCGGGATCGCTGTACTGCATAATGGTCTGCGCCATGTTGCAGAGAATCGTCGTGGTGATGTTTCGGCGACTGCCTTTAGCGTCATACGGCATTTTCAGCAGCTTGTCGTAGGCTTTGCAGTCACCCCGCGTAAACCACCCGTGCTTAATGCACAGTCCCCGCAGATCGTCCATGTCCATCCAGCGTATTTCTTTGACCTTCATTTTCTTGTCCTCCTGTTTCAGTACGATTATTTCAACTTGCAAGCATATTATAGTGCAATAATTTGTACTTGTCAAGAGGCAAAGTCAAATATTTTGAGCTGTTAGTGAAATTTTTCGTGCTGGTGTCGTAGAAGGCAAAAAAATAAGGCCACCGAGTGCAGGGTTACACTCAGTGGCCTTTTTCCTATAATACGCGTGCGTATAGGCGCTATGATGCGCGTATGTAGTTTTCTCTTTATTTCAGGTATTCAATAGAAAAAGTATGTAACATTGTAACATCAAGCCGAAAAGCGCCTTGTTTCAAGGTTTTTCGGGGTTACAACAGGCGTTACAATCAGGGGTTACGTTTTTCCGCTTTGTAACGGCACAGGCGTTACATAAATTCAGGGGTTACAGCCATAGTGCGCCTGACTGTAACCCCTGTAGTTCGGTTATTTCATCCGCGCAATGAGGGCTTCGCCTGCGCCACGAATGATAGCAGAAATGTCAACACCGGCAGCGTTGAGCAGGTTTTTAGAGGTGTCAGACATCTTAGCCATAGCGCCGTCAATAAGCAGCTTGCCCAACTCAGTAATTTCATCTTTGGTCAGCTTGCCGTCCGCGTGGGCTTTCTTCATGCCCTCCACGGTGGTCTGCTGAAGCTCAAGGACGGTCTGCTGGGCGGCGTGAATGACCTCGTTGGTAGCCGTAGAGATGTTCTTCAGCTCCTCGCGCTTGGCGAGCTTGGTAGACAGCCACGCGCCCAGAACGCCGATCATGGTAATGAGCAGGGTTGCCGCGATCTGCACAAGGTTTTCGATGATAACGTTAGTCATGGTGATATTCTCCTTTTCGATATGTATTTACACCTTTTTGGTGTAATCCAGACTGATCCAGCCTGCGCCGGATTTGAGCTTGCCCCATTTGGTCGCGCCGGTGCCCGTGCTCTCCGCGACGATGGTATAAACGCCGTGGTCACGGATGCAGCCGTTCGTACCGTAGCCGGTGCCGGGGCCTTTGCGGATGTTCAGTGCGTCGGTGGTGATCTTCACACGGTACGCACTGAAGCCGGGCGCCGGTGTAGCCGTTCCACCCACGACGGACAGGAACTTGACGTTGATCGGGCTGCAAATGGCGTTCTTGCCATCCACGCTCTTGTCGATGACGGCGCGGTCGCCGCTGACCTCACGGACGATCCACTGCTTGGCAGCTACCCAGTTCGGGACAGGCTTGCCGCTGTAGTAGGTCGCGCCGGACAGGATGCGCACGACGTCGCCCTTCTTGATGATGCTGGGAGCGGTAGGGGTAGTGGGCTTCACCGGCTCTGCCGCAGCGCCCAGCGCCGCAGTGACCTTCGCGGCGAGATCGCCCATGCGGGCGTACATCCAGTTGCCGGGACAGCTCTTGTTGGCAAACCAGCGGTGGACGGTCAGGATCATTTCGTCGGCCTTGGGGGCGTAATTCAGGGTCTTGTCCTTGTCGCCCAGCCAAAGCAGCTTGGTTTTGCCGTTGCGCTGGCAGATGTCCACGCAGAGCTTGATGAGGGTCTGATAGACCACATCCTTGAACGCATACGGTTCTGTGCTGTCGCTGGCGCACTCGATAGTGACGGCCCGCTGGTCGTTGGCATTGGAGGAGGAACACCAGCTGCGGTTTTTCTCCTCAACGTACATACCGACACGACCGTCAAGGCCGATGCCGTAGTTGCTGCTGGCCTGCTTGGAGGTCGGCGTGAAGATGCGGCCCAGCGTCTCCACGCTGCACTGGCCGACCACGCAGTGCGGCGTGATGCGGTCGATGCTGTGGGTACGCTGCCCGCTGTGGTTCGGGCTGAGCTTCGTGTAGCTCACCATCGGTGAATTTGTGTAACTCATGTTTTAGTCCTCCCCTTTGTTGTTGGAAAGCTCGTCCAGAGCTTCGGCGGTCAGTTCCGCCTCGGTGGTTTCGATGGTGGTTTCGGTTTTGGGGTTCATAGTGATTTCCTCCTTATGCAAAGTCATTATTTTTCAGCCGGTCGTCGTAGCAGCGCTCAACATTGGCGATTGCATGGACGGCACGGTTGTTTTCGTAGTCCTTGTGGCTGTCGCAGTATTTTTCGTACTTGTCGATGACGTCCAAAATCTCGATGTAGTCCTCCCGCGTGTGCCGCGTATGCTCGACAAGCTCCATGTTGAAGCGGAGGATGTCTGCTCGCCAGCCGTTGGCCTCGCGCTTATCGGAAAGCGCCTTTTGGGCGGCCAGCTCCGATTTGATTTCCTTCTGTTCGACCTCCAAAGTGGTGAGCCGGTCCAGAACATCTTTGTTGAGCGCCCGGCCAATCGAGCGGGCCAGCGCAGACCACGGGTTGATCTTGATGGGGCTGATTTGCAGGATGGTCAGCAACGCGAACAGACCACCGCTACCGCCCAGAAGAAGATCCTTCAAGGTCATGCGGACACCTCCCTCCAACCGGCAGGATAAGCAGAAGGCGACCACACATTGTTATCTATAAGGCTCTCGTAAACCTTTCCATTAAATCGGACGCGATCTCCCTTCTTGTAAGGGTTGGTGCTCTCCGGCTGCTCCCAATCAGGAATGACGTTGGGATCAGGGATAAGCACCTTTGCGAAAAGGGACGGTGCCGCATCAGGCGTCCAGCTGTCTTGCGCGGTGTGATCCTGCAAAACGGTATAAAGAATCCCGCCATGTCGGACCCGTCGCCCCGTTGTGTACACGGTGCCGGTCTTCCACGCCGGAAAAAGTTCGACCGCCTCAAGGGCGGTCGTGTCATCAAGGCTTTGTGCTGCGGTTTCGATCAGGGGCCGCAGTTTTTGTGCGAGGGCTTTCAGCGTCATTCGTCCGTCACCCCCAGCAGGATTTTTGCCGCTGCCAGCTCGTCTTCAAGGGCCAGTACCTTTTCGGTGAGCTGCGCGCGGGTGAGGATTTCCGTTCCGGGGTCGTCGGGCGGATTGACCGGCGTATCGTCGTCGGGGTCCGTGGTGCCGACCTGTGCCGCAAGCTCCTCATATTCTGCAAGGGTAATAGAAACGGCGCTGAGAAGTTCGTCACTCTCAACGCCGCTTAGCTGCTTCCCCTGAAGCTGATAGATTGTGTTCCCGTCGCCGGACATGACGCCCTGCGCGTCCCGTTTGTCGCACCGGATAAGAATGCCGTTGCGGGTCTGCCAACAGACGTAGACGGGATCGGCAAGCGCTTCTACGCTTTTGACCGTGCCGTCAGCAGACAGGATTTTGAAGTAGACCATAGCAGTCCTCCTTGCTGTTTATAAAAAGGTTGGTGTACAGTGCGCCCATGTTTTGAACGGTGTGCCATGCGTTGAATCGCGCGGCATAGCTGCGCCAGCTTTGCCACGTCGCATAGATGTCCGCGAAGGTTATTTTACCGCACAGGTATTTCCTGTGTAGCTTTTTCATTTTCTGCCGCATCTTCGTGACACTGCGCTTATAGATTTTCCGGACGACCTTGCCGGTTTTTGTGATGAAGAAACGCACCTTCAACCAAGAAAAGCCGTGGCTCAGCTTGACGATCTGCGTTTTCTTCTCATTCAGGGTAATGCCAAGCTCGGCGCATATCGCCCGGATATGTGCCACGCAGTTTTGAAGATAGGCTTTAGATGTGTGGATCAAGTAGCCATCGTCCATGTACCGGCCATAGCCGCGCACCTGCAAAACCTCCTTGACATAGTGGTCAAGACGGTTTGCAGAGGCGAGGGCCAGCACCTGACTGATCTGACTGCCCAGCCCCATACCCTTATCGCCGAAAGCGTCGATGAAATGCTCTGTGAGCGCAAGGAGCCGTTCGTCGGTGAATTCCTTATGCAGGATCGCTTTCACGACCTCATGGGAAACGTTGTCGAAGAATTTAGAGAAATCAAACAGCAGGATATAGCCCTCATTGCCGTATTTCCGGTAGTGCTCATGGAGATGCTGCGTGATCCGGCGCATGGCAAAATCGTAGCCCTTGTTCTTCATGGACGCGCCGTTGTCGTAGACGAAGGTGCGCTCAAGGACCGGCACAAGGGCATTGTCGCACAGGCAACGCTGAACGACACGTTCGCTTATGACCGTGCTGCGGATATGACGATGCTTCCCGCGCTCATACAAATCAAACTCGTAAAAGCCGGGGCTTTTGAATTTTCCGGCTGCAAGCTGGTTGTATGTGTGCAGGATGTTCAGCGGCGCGTTGGCCGTGTATTTCTGGACGCTGGCCTTCCACGACACACCGCGACGGCAGCACTTGTACGATTGATAGAGGTGCTTATAGCTGAACACCTCGTCGTAATTATCGTGCTCGGCGCAGGCAGCGTCCCGCTTTGCTCGCCGTGCGGCAGCGCGGCGTTGATACCTTGCTTCTCTACGTTCTTCACTTGTCATAAGAAACCTCGCTTGCCCCGTATGCCTGTCGGCAGGTTGCAGTAGGCACGTAGCGTCACCGGGCATGAAATACGGAATGACCTGCAATCCGTACCATGCAAGCAGCGTCCGCCCGGACGCATCAGGGCATATATTTACCTTTGCAGGAAGGTCAAGCGCTCCTTCTCTCCACTCTGCACGGATTTCACCCCGAAGGTTACTTTGTCTGGCACGAGAGGAGCCGAACGCCACCCCGTAGGAGTTGGACGCGTTGTTGTTGTTGCTGTTACCGTTGTTGTTCACATTGGCGAAAGACGAAGACGACGACGCCTCAGGCGACCGCAGCCACCAGTTAGAAGTCAACCTCGTCGAAGAACTGGCAATTTGTGCAGCGCTTAACCTATGATCTTATCAGGGCAGGTCTTTGTACCGTGCCCTGTCGCTTTTCAGTACGGCTTTCACGAGCCGGATTTCGGTATCTACAATGTCCATCCAGTATTTCAGGGTATCCATTTCGATACCGAACAGCTCCTGCGCCACCTCAAGCTGGGAAATCATGCTCTGAAGTTCAGCGTTGGCGTGTAGGAAGTAGTCGCGCCTGATCTGGACCTCATGCTGATTGAGCGGATAGATGCTGTTACCGCGTTTCACGTCCTCATAAATGCGCGTCGCCGCAGCGGCCAAAGGTTGTGATACATAAAAGGTGTATCGCTTCGGGAAATTCACGCATTTTTGAATCGTGTAAATTTCTAACTTCCTCGCGGTCGCCAGAAACTCCATGTCGGACGTAGAGCGCTTGCTTTTGATTACAGACAAGGGCACCACCTCATTTTTGCTGAAAAGTTCTTAAATTATATTATATCACACGCCCCCCCCCAATTTCCAGACGAGAAGTGTGAATTTTCAAAATTTTCGCGCGCCGCTTACGCGGCGATATAGGGCGCAGGCCGGAAGCCTGTGCGTCAGTATCTGGCCCCACAAAGGGGGCCAGATACCCAAGATGCACAGATTATATGCAGAAGCCGAACGCCACCCCGTAGGAGTTGGACGCGGTGTTGTTGCCGCTGTGACCGTTGTAGCACACACCGGCGAAAGACGAAGACGGCGACGCCTCAGGCGACCGCAGCCACCAGGGAGAAGCAGAACCGGTGCCGTTGTACGTTTTCTTGATACGCGAATTGTTGTCAGTAAACAATGCGAAAGTCACGTTTTCGGCGTCGGGGTCTACCTCGTCCTTATAGGGTACGTCGTTGACATTGAAGCCAACTTCGGCGCGGGACAGCAGGAACAGGCGGTCGTTGCTGGTGCTGATGTCTGCCTTCGTGTCACCGATGGAGGACCGCACCTGAACTATCTTAATCATGGACTGCCACTGACGCGGCAGCGCGGCAAAGATGGTTTCATTGAGCCACGTCCGCATACCGCAGGATGCCCAGCCGCCGACGTTGGTGTTCTGGCTGTTCATCTGGTGGGTAGCGTTCATAATGCCCAGCATGGTAAAGACGACACCGGCGAAATCGTCGCTGTCCTTCTTCTTGAAGTGGTTGAAGCCCGCGACCTGCATGATGATAGAGGTGTCGGCAAATACCGTGGTCGTCGGAACAATCTTGATCTTGTCACCGACTGCAAAGTAATCCTTCGCCTTCCCCGTTTCCATAATGCCGTAGAACTCCGCCAGCGTGTAGCCGCTGTTGTCGTTCGCGTCGTCGCTGTACAGGTAGTCGAAGTTGGTTGCTACGGTGTCCGGCAGCGTGGGCGTAATGAACACTGCGTGAACGTCAATGTCGCTGGTGACATCGTTCGTCAGCGCGTCCCAGCCCATCCAGATAGAGCCGGTGGAGGACGTCAGCTCACCGCCACGGAAGGAAACGCCGTCATGTGCCGCCACGGTGTCGGTCTGCAAAAGCTGGGCGCCGTTGTACCAACGAACGGTGTAATACCGCGTCGCCTCAGAATACTGCGCCGTCACAACGAGGTCTTCGAGGATGTAGGTAAGCTGCTGATCCCAACCAATGAAGGTAAACACCTTATCGACAGTGGAGGGCTTGACGGGCGTGTCGATCAGACCGGCAGTGATGGGGTTTTTTGCTGCGCCGTACTTGCGGACGGTCTGGGTGTTCAGGACCGTGCCGTCGTAGTTCTTGAACGTGACGGTGCAGGAGCTGACCATCTGATCGTAGGTCACGGACAGATTGAGGAACCGCGCCATGATGGTGGTCAACTCAGCCTGCGACACGACCGCGATATGTGCTGCGCCCTTGAGGACGAATTCCGTAGCGGGGTTGCCCGTCTCGTCCAGACCGGCAAGGTCTTTCAGGCGAAGCAGCACGTCGGCGTCGTTCATCGACCAGTCCACGTCCGGCAGGCGGCCACGACTGAGGCTTGCCGCCGCGCTCACGAGCGCGTAGGTGTCGATTGCTGCGGCGTCCTCGACCCAGATCGTGCGGAGATTGGAGCCGTCCATAGCAAACGCGGTCAGGTGCGAGAGCTGCCGGGCAATCAGGCTGTTCAGCGGGCAGAGCTTGGCCGTCTCGACAGGAGCACCCAGCGCGAAGGTCACGCCGGTAATGCCGCTGCCGGTCAGCAGAAGCGTTTTCAGGGAGGTGAGGGCGGACAGGTCAAGTGCCTGCTTCAGCTCCGGCGTTCCGCGCAGGTCGAGGTATTCGAGCAGCGTGTTTGCGCCGACGCTGATAGACGTCAGGTTCTTGTTCGTGTAGCCGTCTGCCTCCGCGCCTGCGGTGAAGCTGCGCAGACGGCGTGCGCCCTGAAGGTCGATGAACTGGCAGTACAGACCGGCAATGGAACTGATCTCAACCACATTGGAAGCGAGGTAGACATAGATTTCCGTGTCGCTCAGCGCCTCCTGAACGGGGCAGATGATCTCATATGCCGTGCCTCTTTTCGCGCGCTTACGGACGCTGTAGGAGCCGTATTTGACGATGATATAGCAGTCGGCATACGGGGTGATGGAGAAGTTGCCGGTCGGCGTGACACCCGCCCACTCGTTCGGGGTGTTGCCTCTGAACTGAATTTTATCGTTCACGGCCACAGAGCCGTAATACTTGGAGGACATATAGCCCTCTTGGTATGTCTCGAACTGGGTACGCTGGTCGGTCTTGTTGCCCTGCATCATGTCAATGTACGCGGTGTTGCCGTTGTTGATATAGGGCATGAAGTATTTGCCCCACATATCTTCGGCCACCAACGCTTCCGGGCGCGCCGCCTGATGCGCGGCAAATTTGGCAAGGATGCGTTCGGCGCTCCACGCGCCCGCCGCCTCGCGGTCCTTGAACATGGCTTCCAGCTCTGCGCCGAGACAGTCACGGACATTGCACCAGAGCACAGAGGACGAGGCGTTGAATACAGGCTTGGTGCCCACGCTGTCGGTGTCTTCAAGGCCGTAGCTGAAGGTCAGACCGCCTTCGTTGTCGTTGCCGTCTGCGGTGTCGTTATCGTAGTCCTTGCAGACGTTCCAGCGGTAGTCCTGCACGTCAGGATCGTACTCATAGGAGATGAAAACGTTCTTGGCACGGTTGTCGATCATGCAGTGGCGCTCGGTGAACAGGTAGTGGTAAAGCAGGCTGTCCACGGTGAAGTAGTTGCCGACCTCGGCCTTGAACTTCGCCGCGCGGTACTCCTTCGTGTCGTTCGTGTAGGTCGTCCCGTCGTAGGTCACGGGCGCGCTAAGCGCGTTACCGGTCGGAGCGGTGGTATCGGTGGAAACCACCCACGACAGCATGGTCTGGAATGCTGCCTTCATCTCTGCGGTGGGTTTTTTGGGATAGCGGAACTCAAAGGCACCGTTGCCGTCCCACGTCTCGGCGGTGAGGTCAGCAGACTTGAACAGGCACTGGCTGGCAATGTTGTTGGAAATCTCGACGCAGCACTGAAGCGGACGTTCGCCGGTCTGACCGAACACTGCAAAGTTCTTTTTGCTGTTGTTCATGTCGCCGTTGCCATACAGGATCGTAGCGCCTGCGCCGACAGACCGTGCGCCGACGCTCACGGCGTTTGTGCCGGTGTTGGTGAAGAATACGGCGCAGGGGTAGCCCTTGACGGTATCACGGACGCGGGCGTCAGCACGGCGGCCTTCGGACAGGAAGGGCTGGAAGTTGTTGTAGTCATCAGCCAGAACAGTGTTGTTCGCATTCTCGCTGGACGCCACATTCAGCTTGATATTGAAGTACGACACGGGAATGTCGTTTTCGGTCATGGCGAACGTCTCGATGCGCTCACCCGCGCCGTTCTCCCAAATAGCCTTGCTGAAATCAAGGTCGAGGTTGAGGGCGGCTTCGCCGTATGCAGCAGAGGACGTACCCTGACCCTTCATAATGACGCCGGTCGCGTGGAAGTTGTAGGTGCTGCCGCCGTCCGTATAGACGAGATCGACCGTGCAGACCACTTCGTCGGACTTGCCAACGGTCATGCGGTCGGCACCGATCTTGAGAATACGCAGCGTCGGATTTGCCGCCGCCAGCTCAGTGACGTTGATAGAGCCGTCCGTGTTGAAGATGTGGTTGCGGAGGTAGCGGGCAACCATTTCCGTGGTGTTGCCGCAGTCGGCAACAAAGTTGTCGAGAATTTCGTATCGCGTGAGGCTATGGCTGTACATCTTCAGACGGTAAATCCAGATGTCGCAGTCGTCAGAGCCGATCTTCACGTTCTGCGGGTCGGACTGCATCCAGTTATCATTTGCGGTGTACGCAAACGCTCTGGACGGTACGCCCTCAAGCCAGACCACGGCCAGCTTGTTTTCGTTGCTGGCCTCGATGCTGACGTCCAGCTCGATTTTGCGGTCCTCGCAATACGGGATTTCGACGTTGGTCAACTCAGAGCTGAAAACCGCCTGCTGCGCCTGAAGTTTCAGGCCAATGCCACCAGATACGCAAGTCAGGAACTCAGCGTCATAGTCGCGGACGTTGGTAGCCTTGAACACGACCTTGATTTCCTTGCCAGAGGTCGCGGCGTTGTCATTGAACAGGCTTCGGTCAAGCTGAACGTAGGTGCCGCGCTTGACCACAAAGCCGGTGACGCCCTCTGCGTCGATCTGAAATCCGCCGTTGATCCAATCAAAATTGGAACTGAAGGTCAGCGGATGATTCGTGCCGTCGCCGTCCTTGTAGCCGAACTGCTTTGCGGTCGTCTCGCTGTTGCTGTGTCCGGTGGGATCGAGGTCAACGGCAAGGCCGGTCGTGACAGGGTTGATGTCATAGCCGAGAGAGGTACAGGTGACGGTGATCGGCGCAACGACGCTCTCGCCGGTGCGGATGGAGAGGTTGATCGTGCCGACCGTAGTAGCACGGTACGCCCACGTCTGGATGGTGCGGTCAACGGTCAGCGTGGACAGGGTATTGTAGCCTTCCAGCAGACGGACAGTCGCCGTGGTGCTGGTGGGGTCATACACCATGTAATTGATGCTTCCGGTGGCGAACTGCTGGATTTCGATTGCGCTCTGATACACCGCGATAACCGGCGTATTGTCGTCCGATTTCGTCCAGATACCGACATGGCGCAGGTGCGTAGTCGTGACGACTTCGCCGCCCGCTGTGACCTCAAGCCACGCCTCGACGGTGTGTGCGCCGTGCGTCAACTCAAGCGCCGTGGGGTCAATCGTCGCAGTGACGGAGCGCCCCGTAGTGGTGACTTCGCGCGTAAACGCCTCCGTGCCGTCCACGGTCATGTGGATAGTCTTCGTGCCCTCTCCGGTGGGTGTGAGGCGCACAGTAAGTACGCTGGACCCGTGGAAAGCAAGGGTGCCAAGATTCCACGCCAGATCATAGGTGGACACGGTGACGGTCCAAGTGAAGGACTTGCTGTTGCCGTAGGCGTCCTCAATGGTGAGCTTGATCGTATTCGCGCTTGCGGGGGTGAGGTACTTCGTAACGTCGAAGGCGCAATCGCCCTGCGACACCGCCTGTGTAGCTACCTTCGTCCCGTTGATGCGCCATGTTGCCGAGCCATCGCCAGTGGGCTGTTCGTCGGAAGTATCGGTGGACGTCCAGTTGAATTTGATCTCGACGGTCACGCCGTTCATCACGGAGAACGCCCGCGAGGTCAGCTTATTGACAATTCGGATCAGGGAGCCAGCGTCTCCGCCGCCACCTCCGCCGCCGCCAGAGAACGGCCCCAGCGGGCCGACAACGACCTCGTCGTCAGCGGTCATATACAGGTAGCCGTCCTCAACATAGGCGTCGTCAACCTTGCCCTTTACGGTAGTTTTCAGGTTGTTGAAATCTTTGGCGAACTCATTGACGGATGCGACGGCTTCCGTCGCGTCCAGAAGCGCCTGCTCAGAGCGTGCGGCGGATTCCTGCGCAGAGTTCGCGGACTGTGCTGCCGCTTGTGCGTTGGCCGCTGCCTGCGCCGCCTTCGTTTTGGCATCCTGCGCCTTAGTTTCGGCAGCTTCGGCGGCCTTCAGGGCCTCGTCGGACACACCGGTTGCGAGCTGGGCGGCGGCTTTGGCGGCCTCCGCTGCCGCAGCGGCGCGGTCTGCGTCGCCCTGCACAGCCGTCTTGAAGGTGCCGAATTTCATGTTATAGGTTTCGCCTTCGGACGAGACAAGCAGGAGATCGTCGTCCTGTGCTTCCTCAAGCGTCGCAAAATCAGCGATTCTTTTGTCAGCCATGTTCTTCCTCCTTATGGTTAAGTTCCGGTGCCGCCGCTGTCAAGCGCGTTCAGCCGGGTATAGATGTCGATCAAGGCGGCCTCAATATTGGACACCTTTGTCTGAAGCGTCGAGATTGCGGTGTCGTGCGACGCGACGGTACCCTCGGCGGTGGTCAGGCGCGTTTGCAGGTCGGTAACGGTGCCCTGCACCTCCGAAAGTGCTGTCGTATGCCCGCCTACGGTGGATTGTAGTGCGTCGATGTCGTCCTCGGCGTTTTGCACACGCCGCACAAGCTGCGAGATGTCCGACGCATGGTTGGAAATCGCTGTGTTCAGCGCGGAGATGGATTGTGTGTGCCCCGAAACGGTGCCTTCCAGCGTAGAGACACGCTGTGCAAGAGCGCCGGGAGAGGAATCCTCAATGCTCTTTATGCGCTTGGACAGGCCGTCCTCTGCGCCTTTGGCACGGTTTTCCTCGCTACCTATACGTTCACTGAGGGCGACCTCCACGCCCTGCGCGCGCTCGATCTCAGCCGCCAGCGCGGTATCATCGACCTTGCCCGCCAGCTCCTTTGCGGCGTTCTGAATCGCGCCGTTCAGTTCCTCCGTGGTCTGCTTCAGGTGCTGCACCTCGGACAGATACGGGTATTCCTCACTGAGTTCTTCGCTGTTCGGGGCTTCGATGTCCGCCCGAAAATTGTGGTCAAGGGTCAGCTTGACGTTGAACATGACGCTGTGGACAAGCTCGCCGATTTTTACCTGATCGCCCAGCTCCGTAGCCGGGTCGTACAGCGATTTTGTCGCCGTAAAGGGTAAATACACCAGCCCGTTAAAAGCCGTGTACAGGTCATTGCAAATGCCCTGTGTGGCGTATGGGTTGCTGTCGATGGTGAGCATCGTTCCATTGTCGTTCCCCGCCGTGTAGCTCTCCCCGCTGTCACTGTTGAGTGTCACGCCGGTCACAGTGATCTGCGTGCCGGTCGTGATTTCGCCACAGACGACGGGAATGTTGATAACGCCCGCCTGCAAGGAAACCTTTTTTGCCATATTGGCGTCGGTGTCCCACACAAGGTAGTAGCCCTCCGGTGTGACGATTTTGTTTCCCTTTTCATCGGTGATGAAGTAGGACCGCTGCACGTTATCGCTGCTGCCGGGCAGCACACCAGATGGGACAGGGAGCACGGCGTTGAAGATGGTCTGCTCCTTGTAAGCCAGACGCACTGGCTGATTGCCCGCGCCGTTGGCAAGCGTGATCTTGTTGTAGTCCTCGTCGATGACGTGGAACGTCTCGTCGGGGGCGGTTGTGAGCGGAACCAGCCGCAGCAGGTTTTCTTCTGTGATGATCCAGTTCCCGCCGTGGCAGGCCCCGATATACCCCAGCACCTGCGACATGGTTTTTCCGCTGGGGTACGGTACAACGTAATCAGCGCCGGTCTTGATCCGCGTTCGCAGGTCAATTCCGACGCCGATTCGGTATGCGATCTCCTCCACGACAGACTTCATGCTTTTCGGCCAGTTGGCGGCGGTGTCGCTGCCGTCCAGATAGTTCTGGTTGGTCTTGAGCATGGCGTCGTAGCAGTCGATGGTCACAAGTCCCGCAAAGCTGGTGTCACGCTGGTCAATGTAGAATGTGCCGAACTCCTTCCACTCGGTGGCAGTTTTGTCATTCGTCAGACGGCCCATGATGACGACGGGGCTTTTTGCGGTGATGGTGTCGTCCGTTAGGATCGACAGATTCAGTGTAGCCGATATGCAGTTGCCCACGGACAGCGGGGACGGCATAAGAGAACGGTCGATGCGCGGCGCGGAAATAACAGTGTAATCCTTGTTATTGATCCGTGCCTTTGCATCAAACCGAAACCGCCCGCGCGCCGCGAGTTTCGTCCAGCGCTCAGTACAAATACGCATAGGCTCACCTCTCCGTCATGTTGAAGGTACAGCCTTCGTAGTAGGTACGGTTGTCGCCCTTGTCGTAGCGCTGCGTACCGTAGGTGAGCGTGGACGTGTAATAGGTCTTTGTCATAATACGGTTGGTTTTGGGGTCGAGGAAGGTAATGTCGGTGTATTCGCCGTCAACGTCTGCCGCGAGCGACCGCATAATCAACTCAGGCATACGGTTGAACTTGACCGTCCATTTATCCTTCTGCGCGATCCTTGCGCGGTACATCAGCCCGTCAAGGAGGTTGCGCCCGCTGCCGTCCGCGTCGATGTCATTTCTAACCGGGGCAAGGCCGTCTTCGGCCAGCCACGCGGTATAGTCGTGATTTCCGATTTTCAGGATTGGTTTTATGGCGCGCACCTCCTTATTCGAGCGGGGATTTTCCGGTTGCCCGCGTTCTGCGGTTGATCTCTCGGATCGTGCTTTCCGCGATTGCGGTCTTGTCGAAGTTGACCGTCGTACCGCTGTAGTTCTGGATGGCCGTCACAATGGCTGCGGTCGCATTGGTCACGACCTGCGTAACAACGCTTGCGAGCGCGTCATTGGACGTTTCAATGGTCGTGCCGATGTCAGCACCGCCGCCGCTTGCTGCGGCTGCTGCGGCCTTGTAGGGCACGACACCGCCAGCCACAGCGGGAACGGCGAACGTGATGTTATCCGCAATGGCCTGAAGCCGGTCAAGCAGGCTTGTGAAGCTGCCGCTGATCTTGTCCGAGAACGAGGACAGCGCACCGTCCACCTCAGACGTGGGGACGATGTTTCCGACCTTATAATCACCGGCGTTGAATTCATCCGCGATTGCGTCAGCGACGCCGGACACGGATTTCAGGATGGACGGCTGCGAAGCCTCCACACCTTCACCGACGCCGTAGCCGATATTCAGGCCGATTTCGTCACGGAACAGCCGCGACGGGGAGTGAATACCCAGCGCGGATTTTGCAGCGCTGAGAAGGCTGCTTGCGAGGCTGGAAACCTTGTTCTTCAGCCAGCTCCAACCGGAGCTGATACCGTTGGCAATACCGTTACAGATATTGCTGCCGACGCCGGACCAGCCCTGATTCTGAATCGCATTTTTGATGCCGCTCCATGTGCTGGATGCGGTAGATTTGATGCTGCTCCAAGTGCTGGACAGGGAGGATTTGATATTGCTCCATGTGGACGATGCAGTAGATTTCATACTGTTCCACGCGCTGGAAGCCGTAGTCTTCATGCTGTTCCAAGTGGACGACGCGGTAGACTTAATAGTGCTCCAAGTGCTGGACAGTGTAGCTTTTACACCGTTCCAAACGGTGGAGGTGTTTGCCTTGATGTTGTTCCAGCCGTTGCTGACAGTAGTTTTCAGGTTTGTCCAAGTGGACGATGCTGTGGTCTTGATGCTCGTCCAAGCCGAAGACAGCCCGCTCTTGATACCGTTCCACGCGCTTGTGGTGCCAGATTTGATGGCGCTCCAAGCATTCGAGATACCGGTTTTGACGGTATTGCAGGCAGACGACACACCGGATTTGATGCCGTTCCATGCACTGCTGATAACGCCCTTGATTCCGGCCCATGCCGTGGTAGCGGTGGACTTGATACTGCTCCATGCGTTACTGAAGAAGGTCTTTAACTTTTCGATTACGCCGGAGAAGAAGTCCGTGATCTTGTGCCAAGCATTAGAAATGCCCTGCTTTAGTCCGTCGATAAGGAATGTACCGATTTCTGCGAATACAGTAGACGGAGAGTGGATGCCGAACAGGTTCTTTACCCAGTTCACAACAGGGTCTACGAGGTTTTCTTTCAGCCACGAACCCGCGTCGCGCATTGCGTCTCCGATTCCACGAAAGAAACCGGCGATAGAATCGAGGCCGATTGCCTCAAACAAACTTGCAAGCAGGTCGGATATTCCGCCAATGGCACCCACAATAATGCTGGGAATCTGAACAATAATGCTGATAAGAGCAGTCGCAAGGGATTCCAGCAGGCCGAGCCAGTCAATGTTTTCGATTACCGCGCCCAGTGCCTCCCCCAGACTGCCAATCAGGTTTTGCACCATTTCGCCCCAGTCATGATCTGAAAACAGAGACGTAATGAGATCGAGAACGCCGGTTATGGCTCCACTGACAAACTTGCCAAGCAATTCACCGAAGCCGTCCCAGTCAATGTCGGTGGTAAGACTTTCGAGACAAGCCCAGATTTCGTCTGCAAGGCCGGTCCAATCGACCTGATCCACAAAGCCAACAAGCAGATTGAGCGCTCCGATAAGCAGGCCACCAAGCAATCTTGTCAGGTCAGAGAAAATCCCGCTCCAATCAATTCCGTTGAGAAAATCAGCGATTTTTCTTCCGAGCATTGCCCAGTCGAAGTTCTCGACAGCAGCGACCATACTTTGAAGCGCCGTTCTGATTTGCGTACTGAGCGCTTCGGCAAGTGCCGAAAAATCAATGTCCGAAATGAAATTGCTGATGTTTTTTGCGAGACTTCCCGCAATACTGATCCAGTCGGCGGCGTTCACGGTCCCGTACATGAAATCCGTGATGGCCTTGCTCACTGCTGCGCCGTCAAGCGTGCCGAAAAAGCCGTCAAGCGATTTCAGGATGATTGCCCATTTCCCGGTCAGGATCACACCGAGATTTCCCCAGTCCACACCAGTAATAACGTGGTTTAGGAGTTCTGCAAAGCGCGACGCAAGGTTTTTCCAGTCGAAGTTCTGGATGAACGTCGCAAGGAAAGTCAACGCGCCGTTCAAATAGTACCCGATCTTATCGCCGATGCCCGCCCAGTCTACGGTATCAACCATTTCGTTGAGCTTTGCCACCAGAGTGTTTGCAGCTGCGGCCCAGTCACCGGTCTTGATCTGCTCGACCATAAGTTTTGCCCAGTCGGGCAGCGTTACGTCGGGCAGACTTCCGAGATCACCGGCACCTCCTCCACCCCCGCCGCCGTCAGAGCTGTTGTCGCTGAGAATGTTCAGTTCATCGAACGCGGCCAGCTGCCGTTTGAGCTTATCGGTAGCTTTGGATGCCGCCCCGCCTGCGCTGCTGATTTCTTTGGATGCAGTTTTTCCATAGATGCCAAAGAGTTTGAGAAACGCGGTTACATAGGCGACAGCTTGTGCGACAAGGTTGATAATGCGTGTAATTATCGGCCCCAGCAAGTTTCCGATGCCCGACCAACAGGCGGACAGCGTATTGGAAAGCTGCTGATTTTCGGCCATATAGGCGCTGACCGCTTTCCGCAGCAGCGCCCAGACGCCGCGCGCGCCAAGCAAGCTGAGTGCAAATTTCTTCGCGCCGGAAATCAGCCCGCCGAACTGGCTGTTCATCTTCTTGCTGTGGAACAGCATTTTCGCCATGCCGGATGCGGCGGCCTTGATACCGGACACAAGGGACCCGGCAATGGTTTTTGCGGCATTTTTTGCCGCACTGGCGAAGCGCTGCATAAGGCTTTCAGACTTCTGTGTCTTCGCCTGCATTTCCGACAGTCTGCTCGATGCTTCGGCAAGCGACGCCTGCATTTGATCGTATTGCGCTGTGTCAGCGCCAAGCCGGAACGCTGAACCGTCTGCTTCCATCCTCCGAACAGCCTCTGCGTATGTATCGCACTTTTGGATTGCACGGTCGATGTCAACCTGAAGGTTTTTCCACTGTTGCGAATTATGCGAAACGCCGTGCGCGTCAAGAGTTTTCATTCTTTCGCGCAGCGCGTCGGCCTTATAGTCGGCCTTTTCCAGCAGTGCGATCATATCCTGATATTGCTGTGTCGGGAACTGCGTCCGACCTACGGTATCCAGCTGCTCTTGAAGCTCGGCGATCTTACTTTCCAGCGTGCTTGCCTTGCCCTCAAAGGCGGTCATAGCGCTCTCGCTGCCGGACATGGCTTTCTGGAAGGTCGGTTCCAGCTTCTGCACGCTGCTGTTCACGGCGTCGATCTCACGCTGCAAACCAGATGCCTTTTCCGTCACACCACCGATGTTCACCTGCGGTGTAGCTGTTTCCGGCGCAGGCGTGCCGCTGCCGTTGGTATTCTGTAATTCTTCGAGGGAGGCTTGCAGCTCCTGTACTTTTGCCTCAAGCGCTGCAACCTTATCCTCTGCGCCACCTGTATTGATTTCAGGTGTCAGCGGCTTGCTGAAAAGTTCTTTCAGCGTCTGTCCCAGATTCTTGACCTCCGTGGACAGTGCCTTGATAGCCGCAAGCAATTCAGTGCTTCCGGCCTTAAATCCGTCCGAATTTATCTCGGTATCAATGATGATAGAGCCGTCAGCCTGATCTGCCATTTAACCACCTTCTTTCTTAGCCGAGTAGCGCGTCGATCCTATCCTTTTCTGCCTGTTCTTCTTCAGACAACTTCGTGCGTAGGGCGCAAATAGCGCGGTTGGAATTCCAGTATTCACGCTCCCACTTTTCCAGCTTTTTGCCCTTTGCGCGCTTCAGACGCAGGTTGAGCACCTGTGCAAAAACGCCGTCCGAAATCTCCATGTAGTAGCCCATAAAGGTCCACCAGTGAACGTACCGGGCGGTACGGACCTCAAAACCGGCAACCTTATTGACCGCTGGAAACATGATGCTCTCGTCCTGTTCCCAGTCCATGACGCGCGGAGGCGGCTTTCCGCCTGTGTCCTCCGGCTTGTCATTGTGGTCAATAAAAGCGAGAGCGGCCTTGAAGGCCGCCTCGTAGTCGTCTTTTGGAATTGCGTCGAAGTCCTTGAACAAAATGAACAGGCAGATATAAGCCTTTTCTTTGTCTTCGAGGTCGGGATCACCGAACGCGATCACGATTTTCAGAACATCCCGAAAATCGCTGCGAATGCGGTAGAACTTACCGTTTACCTCAAGACTTCGCGGCAGTGTTCCGATCATTTTTTACCGCCCTTGTGCTTGCCAGTACGGTAGCCGTGGGTGTACCGCTCAACACGGGAGTTGACTTTCTTCACCTCGCGGTCGAACTGGCGGGAGATATAAGCACCGACCGCAGACAGCGCGTTTTCGCAGTAAAAATGACCGTTGATGGGGGAAAACGGGTGCATCTTACCGAAGAACGCCTCCGACATATTGCCGCCAAAGAGCTTGTCACAGGCAGTGTACAGGCGTTTTTCAGCCTCACGCAGTGCCGCGAATTCGGCTTCGTTCCGTTCGTCCACAGTGCCGTCCGGCTTGATGTTGACGCTTTCCAGCGGCTCGACGATTTTGTCAAACTCTGCGGCGACGCTGTTGAAGCGATCCACAATGCCGATGTCGGTCGGTCGGAAGGAGAATTCCCCGATCTGTTCCCCGTGCTTATTTCGGATAGGCACCTTTACGCTGCCATCGTCGATGATGATTTCATTGAAATTCTGCTGTACCAGTTTGTCAGCCATTTTAATTGCCTCCTGAATTCAAAATGTTGCCGCCCTGCGTATTAGGCGCAGGGCGGCGGGGGTGGATGATTAGCCCGCAGCGTTGGTGTCTGCGGTGAAGGTCTTCGTGGTGAGGTCGAAGGTGCCCTTGACGCGGTTGCCCGCGTTGTACACGGTAAAGGGAATCTGCACGCCGGAGGTGTCACCGCCGACAGATTCGGGAACGACCCACACGTCTTCACGGTAGGCCCATGCCACGGTGCCGTCACTGTTAAGCAGCACGTCAACCTTCGTGGTCATGCAGTCGTCGCCGGTCAGGCGCTCATTGGCGATCTTTGCGAGACGTTCAAACAGCGGGTCGCCGCTGTAGGCATAGAAGGGGTCAACCTCAGACTGCACCTCGTAGCCATTGTGGACGACGTTCTGTTCGCCCAGAATGTTTTTGTTGACCTCAACGTCGGGGTTCAGCTCCTCGTTATACTCCTCAAGGTCCTTGCCGAGACGGGTATAATTCGGGGTGTAGGTTTCCTCGCCCTGCGTCTTGACGCCGAACTTGGCGTCGAGGAAATGGGCAAGATACTTGCGTTCGATTTTCGGCATAATTTCAGCTCCTCAAATATCAAATTCGTTGTTGTAGTCCAGCCGCAGGGCAATGAGCCAATCTTCAACGCCGTCCTGATAGGCGGAGTTGAGGTAGGCAGGGCTTGTGCGGCTGATTTTCTTGATGACGCGGTTGCCAGCCAGCAGCGCGGGGTATGCGCTGAGCTGGTGGCTCTTGCCGTTCAGCGTGACCGGCTGCCGCTCAAGCCACTTGCCCAGCGCATCAAGGAATTCTTTGATGCGGATGCGCTGAGTTTCGGATTTCGGAGCGGCGCGGTAGACCACATTGAACGGGTATTGGCAGACCTGCGTGACGTGACCGGTGACGTCCTCTGTGCTGTTCTGCAAAGCCGCACCGGAAATCGGAAAGAATCCGATCCCCGAAGCGTCCGAGAGCGTGGAGAACAGGATGGATTTTTTGCCGGTGGTCAGACCGGGGAACTTGTTCAGCAGGTCAAGAAGAATTTTGCTGACGGCCTCAGAGCCGTCAATGTCGATGACCGTTTTCGACGGCATGGTTATTTACCTCCGATTTTCTCCTTCACGCCGTCGATCCAGAATTGCTTGTTCTGCCGTTTGGCGTGTTCAAACCATTGCGGAACGGCCTGCGGGTTGGAGTATTTCAGCGGCCTGTCGGTGGCAACGAGCTTTGCGCCCTTGCGGAAACGCAGGATGTATTCACCGGGGCCTGTAGGGATTTTGCGGGGGCCTTTGCCGGTTACGGAATCCACCATGACCTTACCGCCGTACTGGTAGCGCGCATACGGGCCGGGAAAGACGACCTTTTTCCCGTCGTCCTCCGTGTGGGAGCGCTGCTGCAAGCTGCCGGTCAGCAGCGGCATACAGGCTTTGCAGTCCTCAAGCACGCGGTCGCCCAGCCATTGCTGCGCCTCGCGCATACGCTGATCCAGCGCGCGCAGGTCAACAGTGACGTGTACGCCGCCGTCAGAGTAGGAGATTTTCGGAAAATCGGACATTACCGCCCTCCAATCTCGAAGTGAGGGAGAAGGCCGTAAAAGCCCGCAGAGCTTATCAGGTAGATACCGTCGCGCTCTGCGTTCAGGGCGTGGTATAGTCCTTCGTCATAGTCGTCATCGGTCAGCGGCTCGGTGTCAGGCCATGCACCAGCAAAAATGAAATCGCACTCCGGAGCAAAGGTGATGTGCTGCGCCGGATTGTCGCAGCGGGCATACTCCTTCGGCCCCGTGTAGCTTTTCATCCCTGCGCCGGTGGGAACGCGCTTGTCCGCCGTACAGTGGACGATGATGTCCACGGCGTCGGCGTTGTTGCCTCCCGCAGTTGTCGCGCTGTTGGCTTTTGTGGTCAGCAGGTCAGCGCCGGAGATGACGGACGGAAACCAGCGCCCGGTTGCGGCGTGGTAATTAAAGACCGTTATTGTGTCGCGGTACACGCCCAACACCTCCCGCATACAGCAGATTGACGCCGTTTGCATCCGGGATATTTGCCAGATACTGCGCGGCAATGCTGCCGATCAAATTTGTTTGTGCCTCTGCGCTTGTCGCGGCGGCAGCATAAACGGAGCTATTCGTGCTGCCCGCCAAATAGGAAATGGATTCCCGTCCGGACGAGATAGACGCGACAGCCCCGTGATAGCTTCCGTCCTCCGCTTTCTGCGCGGAAGATGCCCTCCGCTGGACGTCGATCCAGTAGAGGGCTTCGGCAATGGCACAAACAGCCTTCTTGACCTTGACGGCATGGGCTTCCACGGTCGGAAACGCAAACGTGAGCCGCCCAAAGGTGATTGCGTCCAGTTCGTCGCTGGCGCGTTCAAGCCACTTTGGGGAGGTTTCCTCGGTCAGCGTGTCCCCGAAGTAGCCGGAGCCGTAAAACGCAAAGTCTGTGTATGCCATATCAACGCCTCCTTAGTCTTCCTGCACCTCGGCAGGGGCGTCCGTTTCGGCCTCTGTGGGCTTCTTACGGCGCTTGCCCTCCGCCTTTGCGGGCGCGGGTGCGACAGCAGGGGCGATTTCTACGGCTTCGTAGATGGCCGACCTCTGCATCAGCTCAATACTGGTTTCATCGGTGGCCGCTACGATGTTGCCCGATTTCAGGTTGCGAAACAGCATAGCGTCCTCCTTACATCAGGCCATAGTGTAGTAGGTGGTGCCGGACGCGAACTCCGTGATGGAGACAGCAGTGTACACACCGTTGGCCTCGGTGTAATACTGAGTACCGGCAGCGTGGGTGGTCGCCTTGGTGAACACGCCGGGCTTGAAGATCAGGTCAGGCATGACAACGGTGGTGCCGTAGTGGTAGAACAGCTCGACGCCGTAGGCATTGGAGAGAGGGATCTTCTCGGCGGTATACTGATCGGCCATGATGGGCTGAGCGACAGCGCCCTCGACCATGAGCAGGTAGTTGCAGCCAGCGGGAAGGTGGACGCAGCTGTACGCGCGGACGCCGTGCCACACAAGGAACTCCTCGGCGGCAGTGTTCACATTCGCGTTGTTGGTCTGCTTGTCGAGGTCGTTACGGATCATGCCGTAATACTTCGGGGACAGAACGAGGTGCATCATAGAGCGAGGCACGCCGTCCACGAAGTCATTCTGGGTGGTTTCGCACTCCTGAATGATGGCTTCCAGCTCGTCAGAGATGGTCTTGTAGGCGGACAGGTTCAGCACAGTGGCCTTACCGGCAGCAGCGGCGAAGAACGCATTGTCCAGTTCGGCAGCCATGCGCAGGATGTGGTTTGCGGAACGACGGTCCAGAACGCCGTCAACGCCGTACAGGCGGACGTCCTTCTGTTCCAGTTCCTCGACGATCTCGCGGTCGGTGTCGATGGCAACGGTGACGGGCTTTGCCTTCACGGCGTCGCCCTTGCCTGCGGTACGCGCGGTGCCATAGTTCTTGGGGGTGGCATTGACGAAGCGCTTGGCTTCGACAGTGCCGGAAACAGGATCGCCGGACAGGTCCATGTTCTTCATGGAGCCGGAGATCAGCGCCTTCTGGACGCCCTCAATGGTTTTGCCGTACAGCTCGGCAAGATATTCCTTGCCGTCGCTTTCCAGAAGGATGTTAAGTGCATTGATACGAGGCATAATTCATACTCCTTTGTTTATCAGAAAATTTTGGGCGGGGTGTACTTCTCAGAGCCGGTGCCGGGATCGCCCGTGGGTCCCGTAAAAGCAGGCGCTTTTTCCTTCTGCTTTGCCGCCTTTTCTGCGGCTTCCTTTTCCTCGGCGGTCTGATACAGACCAGCGTCTTTCTGCTTGGCGGCCTTCATAAAGTCGTCAAAGCCGAAAAATGCGCCGTCCTTCCACGTCAGACCGGCGTCCGGAGACATACACTCGGACACAAGGGCCGTGCGGGCAAAGGGAGAAGTGACGCCGTACTCGTCCAGCTTCTTGGTGATCCAGTCCTTCTGATCGCGCTGCGTGATCTCGCGGGTGAATTTCTTCTCCGCGTCCTCAGCCTGCGTCTTGTAGGTCTGGATTTCCTGCTGAATCTGCTGCGGGTCGATGCCCTCAAACTTCTTCAGCGTGGTTTCGGCAGTATCGAGGCGGGTTTTCAGGCCGTCGCGCTCTGCCGTGAGGTCAGCAATGGTCTTGTCCTTGGCAGCCTTCGCGGCCTCAACGTCTTTCCCGTTGAGCGCGAACACCTGCTTGACCTGATCTTCATTCAGCCCCAGTGCGGTCAGTTCTTCGGTTTTCATAGATAACCTCCTGTATAACGGCAATAGCAGATATTTAAGACGTTGCAGCGTCTGGCCGTTTTCGGCATTGTTAGGACCGCCGATAGTCCGATTTTGTACCCCCGCCGGAGTTGCACCGGCGATACTGGAAGGGGCATAGAAAAGCAGAGCCTCGCAGCGCCGGAATGGTGCTGTAAAGCTCTGCTTTGCAATTATCTACTTGCTGCGGGCGGCGGCAATGGATTTCCTCGCGTCCTCTCGCGTCCATTTTGCAATCTGGATGCGGTCGGAGAGACGCTTCAGGCCGTTGTCCTCGCAGAACTGGTTGTAGTCCAAATTCTGCTTTTCCAACAGCTTTGCCGTCCGTGTGTACTGCGCTTCAAGTGTAGCTTTCACGCCCGCGTCCTCCGCCGCCTCAATGGCTGTGCGAAGACCGACCAGCTTTGTTTTTGTGCGCCGGATGCGTGATTCCTTCCCGCGCTGCTTCTGGCTGAGGTCAAAGGCTTTCTTGTTCTCCTCCGCGTCGAACTGCGCATATGGATTGTGCCGCAGGTCGCCGGGGCCGAAGCTGTGGCGGCAGTTCCAGCCACACAAGCCCTCGCCGGTGCCGTACCCCGTGGATTCCACGAAAAGCGGAAGATCAGGCGTTCGGCCCGTTCGGCTGTAGAATTTTCCCTGCCACCAGAAGTGATTTCCGGGGTTTTGGCCGCCGTCGCCGTAGCGTGCGCCGAGATGCGCCGACACAAGCACAATGTCCCAGTCGCGTTCTTCCATACCCTGAACGGCCATATTGCCAGACGCCTGCGCGACGCCGGTACGAACAGCCCGCAGGACAGCGGTTTCGATGGTGTCAACGTGCCCAGTGGGATAGACGACCTGCGTTTGCGTGTCAACAATGCTGCTGACGGCCTCCTGTACGGCCTGCGTGTACGATGTCGCGCCGGACGCCACCTTGAAATGCGCGGTGTCCAGAGCTTTCAGCAGCTGCTGTTGGCTCGCGTGCGCGGTCGTGCGGGTGAAGTTGTGGACGGTGCCCGCCGTGCGCTGGTAGGTGTCCTCAAGTAGCCGGATCATGCTCTCAGCCTGTGCAAGCTCAATGCCCGCAAGCCCGTGTTCGATGTAGAAATTGCTGTCGTAGGCAAGAGCTTTGATACCGGCGTCCTCGAAGATGCGCTTGATCTCTGCGTCCGTCGCCTTCGTCCAGCGCTTGATTTCCCGCTGTACGGCGTCCAGATGGCCGCCTGCGGCTTGATAAACCTCAAGCTGCCATTCATCCGAGGCGGTGAGAAAAACGCCCTCGCCGCGTCCTAACCGTGCCATAACACGCCGGATAAGGTCGCTGGTGATCCACACGTTTAGCTCGTCGATTTGCGGGTACAGGGTTTCGATGATGTCCAGAATCTGCTGGGGGGTCAGCATTTATGCCGCCTCCTATTCTGCGCCGAAAAGCTGGGCTTTCTCGATCTGCGCGGCGTCGGCCTCTGCGGTCATTGCCTTCGCTTCTTCCTCGCTCATGCCTTCAAACTTTACGAAGTACATCCACTTCGGGACCCAGCCCTGCATAACGTAGGCGCGCCACGAGGCTTTGTCCTCCTCGTAGTTGTAGGTCACGTCTCCGAAGTTGAAATTGACCTCATATTCGCCCAGCGGCGCGAGATTGTAGAGCGTGACCAGCGCGTCAGCACCGGCCAGTGCCTGCGTGATGGCGTCCTTGAGCGCGTCGCGGTCGGTCTTGATCGTCTGGATGGTATCGCGGTCGTCGGCCTCGACCTGCGTTGCGGTAATCATACCGGTCTGGCCGTCAAGCACAAATACACCTTCGGAAAAGCCGCATTTGACACCGGCCATAGACAGGTCGAAGTTGATGTCCTTGATTCGCGCGTCGGTCAACAGCGTCGGCGCATGCTCATGGATCGCATTGGTTTCCGTGTCGTTGAGGCCCATGCCAAGGCCCTTCACGAAACGCGGCAGCTCGACGTTGCGGTTCTGCGCGTTCTGAATGAGCTGCTGTCCAACGAAGGTAATGTGCTTGCTGTCCTCAATCTCCGTATTCTTGCGGCTGACGGCAATGTCGATAGCCTTCAGCTCTGCAATGGCGTTGGCGAACACGGAAAGCCCCAGCGGGGACGACGGATCAACGGTGTTCGCGCCGGGAACGCGATAGTAGCCGAACAGCGGCGTTTCAAGGTTGGTAATGGTAACTTCGGGGGCCAGATGCGCCCATGCGTCAACCTTGTCAAGCGCCACCTCCTCACCAAGGGTAACTTCGCCCTTCGTGCTGAGCCGGTTTTCAAACGCCTTGTTCGTGATCTTGTAGAGCTTGCCACCCTCTGCGGTGCTGCCCTCGAAGCGGTGGTATTCAAGCCGTGTGAAATGGCGGCTGCCCTGTGCGGTATGCGCCGCGAAGATCGCACCGACGATTTCGCCGTTGTCGTCCTTCGCCGTAATGCCGAAGTTGCCCGGCAGGATGAAGTCCCACGTCTCGCCGTTCCATTTGAGCATAATGCCGCCCAGCCGCTCAGCCTCCGACACACGATCTGGCAAGCGCTTGAGCAGGTCGTCGGCCAGCCCCTGCAAGTAGTCGGCACGGGACGAGCCGGAAATAGCAATACCAATGTCCAGCGTCACCAGCTTTGCGCGGGTGTCGCTGATGTGTTTTGCCATGTTGATAGTCCCGATTTCATCCTCGGCGTTCAGCCAAGGCGGCTTGCCGGTAGAAATGCGGTCCCAGTTTGTAAGGGCGCTGGACATTTCCGGCGAGGAAATGAGTTCAACGCCAAATGCTTTCGCAATATCGGTCCCGCTATGAATAAAAAGCATTTTGATCCTCCTTAGCAGGCGCGTAAAAAAATTCATTTCGTCACCGCCTTAAACTATCCATTTCAGTTCATTCCGCAGGGCTGTCCGGCAGAAATATCTGAGCTGGTCCATGCTATGGTCGTTTTCTTTGATAACCGCGTCTTCGGCCTTTTCCTCGTCCCACGAATACGTCTCGAATTCCTCGAAGGTGCTTTTGCAGCTCTTGTGAAAGTACAGGCACCCGGCATTTAAGAACTTCGTCACGTCCTGAATGCCGTTCAAAACGTCGTTGTCGGCCTTTACGGCCATGAATTTACCGTATTTTTGTATTGTCTCGATCATGGACGACGCGGACGGGTCAATGATGATGTACTGGATCGGATAGTCCCCGATCAGGTCGCACAGCATCTTGTAATACGCCTCGTTGTCCACACGGTTGTTGCTGCCGCCTTTGTAATACAGCTCCTTAATCATGACGGCCTTTTGCTCCGAGGGGCTATAGTCGTACAGGCCAGCGGCAAACGGGTTGACGGTGCCGTAGTCCACGGACACATAATAGCGGTGCCGTGGGTTGACCGCTGGGACCTTCGGGACGATATGCGCCGAGCGGTCGAACATGGGGTAGACAAGGCCCTCGGCCTTTACCCACAAACCAAGGATATAACGCCGGTAGAAAACGCCGGTGTACATCCCCTCATATCTGGCCTTGATTTCAGGCGCAAGGCTCAAATTGTCGTCCATTGTGAAGTGCAGATACAGAATGTTCCGCTCTCGCGCCTTCTTGATCCACTCCACATAGAACCAGTGGCCGGGGTTTTCGGGGTTACAGTTGAACCAGAACTTAGAACCGGCCACGCTGCAACGGGCCATAGCCTGTTCGACAAACGAGCGAGGCATGAGGGCCACTTCGTCGAACAGCACGCCCGCAAGCGTGATGCCCTGCACCAGTGTGTAGCTTGATTCGTCCTTGCCGCCGAACATATAATAGCTGTTGGTCACGCCGCCAGACGTGATAATCAGCTTGTTTTCACTGCGGCGTTCAGTGATCGAGAAAATGCCCTCAAGCCACTGCGGCATGAGGGTTATAACGTTGCGGCGCAAGCTCTCGATGGTCTTGCCGCATATAGCGAAGGACTGACCGTTGAAGCAGCTCATGCTCCACAGGATAAAGCCGTCCGTCATGGAAACGGTCTTTCCGGAACGGATAGAGCCGTCACAGATGATGCCGTCACAGTCCATGAACTGCGGCTTATTCCACCACGTCAGCGTCAGGAGCTGCCGCTTGCTGAAGTTCTGGTAAATCATCCGTGTTCACGTCCTCCTTTGTGGCATTCTGGATAGCTTCAAGCAGATTGTTGTCCTTTGCGCTGCCGCCCAAGCCGGTTTCGCCGGTGATGTCCATATAGAGCTGGATCGCATAGGTGTTGCCTGCCTGCGCCGACCGCATAAGAGCGTCGGCCACAAGCATTTTTTGGGTCAGCACCTCAGACGGGATGCCCAGCTTTTTCAGGCGGTTCTGCTTGCGCTTATCTGTAATCGGGAGGCCGGAATACAGCTCAAGAAGGTCAGCCATCATTTGCCGCTCACGGCGTTTCTCCTGACTGGCTTTACCACCAGCAGAGCGGATAGCGTGAGCCTCTTCTTCGCTGCGTTCGGTCAGAGGAATGAGGTTCTTGTCTTGTGGTCTGCTCACGCTTCACACCTCCTATCAGTGGTTTTTCCTCCTTCGTCACTTCGCTTTCTGATAGCTGTACTTGTAACCGAATTTCTGCTGATTGGCTTTCAGCCACTTAGAAACGGCGTCGTTGTAGTCCTTGCCGCTGAGCTGGGCACTGTTGACCGCCTTTACAAAGCCGGAAGCGTTGAAATGCGTGCCCTTCGTGAAGGTGTACACGCCCGCATATCGCGCCGTATCGTCGCCGCGTCCGGTTTTGGTGCTGACGGCCACAATGCCGCGCCGGGTGCCGAGGGCGGTATTGATGACGTCCTCTTTGCTGAAGGTCGGCCAGCCGTCACGCGGGTGGTTGTGAATGGCAATTTCCTTGCCGTTGCCGGTCAGCCCTGAAATACTGCCCGCGTTGCCGTGGCGGTATTTCGTAGCGAAGCCCTGTTCATCCACGACCACGCCGTGTTCTTCCAGCGCGTCGCCATGTGCGGCCATAAAGGCGCGTACCATGTCCTCATAGACACGGTTGGAGCCGATTTTGACATTCATGCGCGCGGGAAGGTCTGCGGTGGTTTCGTCCTTGCCGCTGCCGCCACCAGAAGACGGCCAGCCGCCACTAAAACCGATGCCGGAACCGCCGCCGCGCCCGCCGTGCTCCACGGGGAAGGTGATCTCCGTCCATGCGCTGATCCGCTGCTCAAGGGTCTTGCCGTCAATCTCAAAATGCAGGGCTTCGTCAAGGCTGTTGAAGGATGCAATGATCTTGCCGGTTGTCAGGCTGTACAGCTCAAGCGGATTGCGGAAAAGCACCACCTTGTCGGTCGCATAAACGCCGTTCAGGCGCTTGAATTCATGCTTGAATCTGTCAAGCTGCATATTGTCTCACCTCTTTTTGGGTATAAAAATACCGCCAGCGGAAAGCCGCTGACGGTTGAAATCGTGTTCAGTTTACACGGATAACGGGTTTCGGGCCTTTGCCCTTGCCGCCCTCCGCTTTGGTGGGCTTAGCGTCATAAGGCGCGCCGGGGCGCTTGCCGGTCTTGCCCTTCGCGGGCTGCGCGGGGGTCTTTTTTGCCATTGTGGGCCTCCTATCTGACGACGGGTTCGTCGTCGCTCTGGTTCATGTACTCCTTGAAGAACGCCTTCACGTCGTCGGGGGCGTCGTCTCTGATGCCGATGATCTCGTCCGTGTCCTCGTCGCGGATCACATAGCCCATCATAATCAGTTCAGGGTCATTTTCGTTTCTAATCTCACTCATGCTATCCTAACTCCCTTTTGAGAATTTTCCAAATTGCCTGAGACAGCGGCTTTGCGCGGCTGCCGTTGGCGCGATAGTCCGCGACGGCCTCAGCCATAGCCTCGGAACGGTTTTTAGTCGCATATCGGGAAATCTGCGCCACAAGCTGGTCATTTGTCAGCCCTTTTCCGGCTGCGGTCTTCTTCGCGGCTCTTGCGGCCTCGCTCACCACCTTCGTAGCGAAACGATGTTTGTTCCATGCGCTGATACGATCCATAGTCCCGTAATAGCCGGTCTGCGTGATGTTCTTGAACACCAGCGCGCTTTCCAGCAGATGCCCGATTTCGTGCGAGGCAATATGTACGCTGCTTGTGCCGTCAGGGTGCCATTTGACGCGCACGTCGTTTTCGTAACTCTGATCCAGCTTTACCTGATCTCCCATCATTTTGGGGTTGAGCTGCAACTTGCCGGACAGAGAAGCAGAGGCGTAGGCATTGGAACGGCTTTCGCTGCCGTTCAGCTCATGGATGCCGATTGCCGCCTGCGGGAATTCCTTCAGCAATCCTTCAAGCTCACCGGCTGCCGAGCGCAAGACGCCGAAATCGACCTTATCAGCGGACGAATGCACCGTCACGCTGCAATGATCCTGCATATACTGTCGCAGCTCTCCGACGTCTTTTGTATCAAGCGCGCTACTGCCGCGCCCGGAACCGCCGCCACGTCCACCCATGTATTATACCACACTTTCTTTCGGTTTTGTAGTCCGCGCCTTGATCTGCTCCTGAAAAGCCGCCACATGAACGATAGGCCCGGAAATGCCTTCCGGCACAAGGCCATAAAAGTAAATCGTCGATGGGTTCAGACGGCGGAGCATTTCATCATAGCCGAGCTGGAAAAGCTCTGCGGCGCGCTTGTTAAGCTGCGTTCCAACACTGGAAACGGCCACAGCGCCACCCACAGGTTCACCGTCAAAGCACCACTCGAAGCTGCTTTCGTCGCTCCAAGAGATGGTCGGAATAACCGTGATCCCGTTGCCTTGCCAATACGCGCCGAGCCAATGCTTGCGGTAATGGTTCCAGATTTGAACGGCTTTCGGGAAGTCCGTATAGGTTGAAAAATCCGGCGTGCATACGGCCTTGAAGCGCCGCAGCATATCAAGATAGGCGTCGGGATTCGTCCACAGGCGGTTGAACTGGTAGTCGTCTACGAAAAAGTGAACGGCTTTGTTCGCCGGGTCCTTGCAGCTTTTCGCATAGTTAAAGCCGATCCAGCTTTGAGGCGTGGCCGGAACTTCGGCCAAAATGCGCGGTATGTCAAAGGCTCCCGCGCCGATGAACTTTGCCCTATTCAGATTTTCGTAATTTCTCTGATCGCGGTACATGGCGCGGGCCTCCTATCTGCAAAAATAGAATTCAAGACACAGGCGGTAAGGCCGGAGGCAGAACCGTGTACCGCCTCTCGCGTGTCTTGAATTCCATGCTATAGTTTACCACAGGTGCGGCGGACATTTTGGGACCACTTTAGTCACTGGTGCTTTGCAGATACCGGTATACGCGCTTTCTCACGCTCTCGTCCGTATTGCCACCCCCGACGTGCATAGCCGTCTGGTGCCAATTAAGCCCGTTGATAAAGCGCAAAGCGAATATCTGCCGGGTCAAACTGTCCGGTATACCGGATATGTACCGCTCAAGGCGGGTACGCTCATGGATGCACTGGATTTGCTTTGCTGCGATAATGGCCTTCAGGTCAACGATTTCCGCCACGCAGCGGGCCAGCGTATCACTATAGCCGGGCGCGTGGGGCATACCGTCGTACTTTGGAGACTTTGGGGATGTCGTCATAGCCTCCAATTCGTCAAGCCTGCGCTTGTCTTCCTCGATTTCACGGTTCAGCCAATAAAGCTGAGATAGTTCTTTGATAGTCATGCTGCGGCCTCCTTAGCCTTCTGAATTCTAACCTTCAGGGCTTCCAACAGGCTATCCTGTGCATTGGCTTTGCCGCCCAGAGATTTAATAACGTCTTCGTCCGTGCCGCCCAGCACCACCAGATGGTGGACTATGACGGGGTACGGCTGCCCCTGCCGGTGCAGGCGCTTATTGGTCTGCTGGTACAGCTCCAAACTGTCGTTCAGGCCAAACCAGATGATGTGATGGCCGCCCTCTTGCAGGTTGAGGCCGTAGCCACAGGACGCGGGCTGCATCAACAGCAGATCAATGTTACCGGCGTTCCAGTCGTCTTCCTCCGCTTTGCCCTCGTACACTCTCACCCGTAGGCGTGTAGCTTCCAGCGCCTGCAACAGCCGGTCACGGTCGTGTTTGAAGTTGTAGCAGATAATCGCGTGCTGCCCGTTCAGCTGCTCCACAGTCTCAAGCAGCGCCTCGATCTTGCAGTCATGCACGGTGATGACGTTCCCGTCCTCGTCGTACACAGCGCCGTTGCAGAGCTGTAGGAGCTTGCCGCGCAGAGTAGCGGCAGAGCCAGCAGTGATGACTGTCTCGTCCACCTGAAGCAGCGTGTCCCGCTCTAAGCGGTCATAAGCCTTTTGCGCTGCGGGATCCAGCTTGACGGGGATGTCCTCATAGATCAGTTCGGGTAGATCGAGATAGTCTTCCGATTTCATGCTGATGCAGATGTCGGAAATGCGCCTGTAGATTTCATCTGCCGCGCCCAGCTTCGGCGCATAGCTGAATATCGTCGTGCGGCTGCGCTTGTCCGGCACAAAGTATGCGTCGCGGTATGACGTGATGGTACGGCCCAGCCGCTGCCCACAATCCAGCAAGTACACCTGCGCCCACAGGTCCATGAGACTACGGGGATTCGGCGTGCCGGTCAGCTCCACAATGCGGTTGATCCGAGAGCGCACCAGCTTCAGCGCCTTGAAGCGCTTTGCCTGATGATTCTTGAAGCTGCTGCTTTCGTCGATGACCACCATATCGAACGGCCAGCTATGCCCGTAATAGCCCACCAGCCACTGCACATTCTCGCGGTTGATAAGATAAACGTCCGCCGTTTGGGCCAGTGCTGCGGTACGCTGCCCCACAGAACCGAGGACGTGTACCAGCCGGAGACAGGAGAGGTGGGACCACTTTGCAGCTTCTTTGTCCCATGTCGATTCTGCTACCTTCTTCGGAGCAATGACAAGCACCTTCCGCACTGCCCAATATTCATACTTCAGCCGCTTGATCGCAGTCAGCGTGATAGCCGTTTTGCCGAGGCCCATGTCCAAGAAAAGCCCCAATGCCGGATCACGAATGATCCGGTCAATGCAATACTGCTGATAGTTATGCGGGCAAAATTCCTTCATCCCTCAGTACCTCCCTGCATCGTGCAAGCACGGCTTCGATCTTCTCCACGCTATCGACCGCCGAGAAAACTTCAAAGCCCAATGCGCGTAACAGCCCCTGCACATAAAGCTGCCGCTTGCGTTCCATTTTTCCCGGCTTCTTCATCTCTACAAAAATCACCTTTGCGCCGGGAAGCAGGATGATCCTGTCAGGAACACCGGAGAAACCGGGGCTTTCAAACTTCAGACACCGGACGCCGTTTCCCAGCTTCTGGACACCGGTTCTCAGCTTATTTTCGTAATAGGATTCAAGCATTCAATAGTTCCTCCTGTTACAGTCGGGGATAAAATCCTATAATTCCCCGTGCGTATAGGCGCTATGGCGTATAACACCCGTGCGCCCTTTATTACGAGTGTTCAATAAGAAAAGTATGTAACATTGTAACACCAAGCCGAAAAGCCTTTGAAATACGGGCTTTTCGGGGTTACAGATGGTGTTACAACAAGGGTTACACACAAAATTCCTGTAACGGCACAGGTGTTACAGCTTCAACGCCGTTTCCGCTTGTAACACTCCGTTTGTAACGCCTATTTCGTTACCGGCGACGAACACGGGCAAAGCCGCGCTGCTGACCGTATGGGCCAAAACGGAGAGGGTTATTATTCCGCTTCCAGCCGTCAATCTTCGCCAGAATGGCGTTGATTTCCCGCGTGTCAGCGGGCTTCATGTCGCGGATATTTCCGTTCAGCCGCTCACACCAAATTTCCACGGCGGAAATACGGTCACGGTCCACAAGCTCAAGCTCCTGCCCATCCGGCGTCCGTGTAGCTCCGCACCAGTAGTCCCGCCGCCTATCAAGCGGCCATTTCGCCCAGTCCACCGGCACTTGCTTTTCGACGAACTCCTCGATCATGCCCTCGCGGACGGACACCTCGCGGTGCTCCTCCTGTTTGATCTTCGCCTCCTGCTCCACGTCACCGGAGAGATACAGCGATTCACCGGCCTGCCAGCGAGCCTTTGCCTCCGCCCACAGTTGGTCGATAACATCGTCGGTCAGGTCGCGCCACACGGTTTTGGCGTGCGGCTGCTCGCCCACGTCCACGGGCCAGAAACGCCGGTTGCCGGTCGTGTCCTGAAGGAAGTCCGTCGTATTGGTGGAGCCGAAGAACACGCACTGCCTGGGCAACTCCGAGACATGACGGCCATACGCTGCGCGGTAGCGGTCGGCACGCAGGGAGAGGAACTGCTTGATGCGGGCGACGTCAGTCTTGCGGAATGCGTCCAGCTCTGACACTTCCACCAGCCACACACCCTGAAGCAGCTCTGATGCGTCCTTGCCCTCGAAGGTGCGGATGCTGTCGTTGAACCAGCCACGGGACATTTTATCCAGCAGGGTACTTTTGCCGATGCCCTGCGGCCCGGCGAGGATGACCATGTTGTCGTACTTGTAGCCGGGGATCATGGCGCGGGTAACGGCTGCGGTGAAGCTCTTGCGGCACACAGCGCGGTTGTAGGCGGTGTCCTTCGCGCCCAGATAGTCAATGAACAGCGTGTCCAGCCGAGGCACACCGTCCCATGTCAGACGCTCGATGTACTCGCGGACCTCGTTGAAGGCGTGCTGCGAGGCGTGAATGTCAAGGGCGCTGTCGATGTTGCCGCGTCCGGAGATACCCCAGAAGCGTTCCATGTACCAGTACAGGCCGTTGCTGTCCGTGTCAGACCACAGGCGGCGTTTGCCGTCCTTCTTCCACGGCAGCGGCCCCAGCACCTCGCCGCGCCCTGCGAACTGATTGAGCGCGAACTTGCCCTTCAGGAGCGGATCGCCGTCAAGGATAATGAGCACGTTGTCAATGGTGCTCTTGATCTTGCCGTCCTGCGTCCGCTGCAACTTCTCAGCCCATGCGGTATCGTCCTCCGGCGCGGGATCGTTGCCCATGCCCTCAAACTCCCGCATAGCCTGTTCGTGCTGCTCGCGGTTGAGCGTGGCGCATACGGTCTTGTCGGCCAGCGCCAGATCGCACATAGCCTTGTAGGACGGGAGCTTTGCAATGGGCGTTTCCGGCGAAGCATTGTCGTCCTTGTCTCCGAACTTGTGTAGCCGGATCAGATCAAAGGCATTGACCAGCCGCCCGCTGCATGGGTCCGTCGCATGGTGGCTGAACAGGAACTTGCCATCGTCATAGATGATCGCGCCGCCCGTGGTGGAGCCGCCCAGATAGGTATAACGGTCAGGGTCGTTGTCCACGGCCTCATAGATGCCGGGCAGGTAGGCGTCCATAGCGGCCAGCACGTTATAGGTGCGGCAGAAGGCACCCACAAGGCCCTGCTTTTCTTCTGGGTCGCCCTGCTTCATAGCCAGCTTCTGATAGCTGGTAGCACCGGGGACCACCGGCCAACTCGTCAGATCGTGCCAGTCGGCGTATGTACCCAGAAGGGCGTCTGCGGAGATCAGCGGTGCGTCTACGGCCTTGTAGACGAACTCACTGTCGCAGCAGCAGGAAGGCCAGTACATGAGCCGGACCGTCTCAAAGGTGGTCGGGTCGGCCATGCCGATGCCCACATGAGCGGCCACACGGCGCGCGCACGGCTCGTATTCGTCAGGGGTCATAGTCCGGTCAGTCGGGACGACGACGCGCAGACGCGGGCGCTCAGGCGTGTGCTTGCGGGTGCTGTAAATGCAGTAGCTGAAGCCCAGTTCGTCCATTTTGCCGATGATGGTTTCCGTCTGCCAGCCGGGGATATTATCAAAGTCAAGCGTGATGATGTCGCGCCCGGTCACATTGTTTGCCTTGCGGCGCTGCCCCAGCAGGGAGCCGCCCACAAAGCCGCCGACGTCCTTCAGATCGTCCTGCTGCGACTTCTTCAGATGCAGATAGTCTTGCAGGGTTTCAGTCCCACGGACCGGGGTAGACAGCCGTTTATAGAGTTCTTCGACGGTCAGCACCGTCTGTTTCCAGACCATATCACGGCGGTTGTTGCCTACGGATATGGTGATTTGTCTGTCATAGTTCATAATCAGGTACTCCTGTCCTCAGGATCACCCCCCCCGTCACCGGGGGAAGGCGTCGCCTCCTTGTGTAGCTCCGCACCGCTCATTCCCGCGCTTCTCCCGTGATCCGGTCAGACAGGCGGACAAGTTTTCCAGCACGGATGCGATCCACCAGAGCGCGGTTGCGGAAAATAACCTTGAGCTGTTCCAGCATGATTTCCACGTCTGCGATTTCCTCGGCCAGCGCCTTGAAGTTATCCGCGCCGCGAAGATTCTTCGACAGCTCCTTGGTCAGCTCGGACATTTCCTCCATAGCCATCACAAGCTGCGATTGCTTGCCGTAGGCCCTGACGGCCTCGGCGTAGGTGTCGCACTGGACGGGTGCCACAATCGCGCTCAGACGCTCCTGAAGCTCCTTGTTCTTGCACTCGCAGTAGCAGATTTTATCCCGTGCCTCCCTGAGTTCGGCTTCAAGCTCGGCCTTTGTCATATTCATTTGAACACCCTCCCGGTCTTGACATCTTTGATTTCAATGCGGCTGACAAGCTCAAAGCCGCAGTTACGGATGATGAATTTAAGGACCCTCACGAGGTCGCTCACGCGGCCATCCAGCGCGTTTTCTTCGCGGACGATAGATTTCACGCCCTCATACGCTGTGGGGTCACAGTAGCCCTCGCTGTTCCTCTTGGGGTAGTTTGCCATACTGACCTCCTAACAATCGACTTCGATCACAGCGGTCGGGAACTTATCGCAGTTGTCCGCAATCTGCCTGAGAAATTCCGCTGTGGATTCCACCGTGCCCCAGCAGTTGCCCGGCTCAAACTGCCGGTAGCGCTTCGGATGCAGACACAGCAGTGACGCGCCCTGCATGAGCACGGGGTACATATCGGCACAGCGCTTGCCGTTCCACTCAGAGGGATAGGAGCCGCACACCTCTTTAATCATGGCGGCGGTGTTGGACGTGTGGTTGATCCAGTCGTCGCCGACGTACACCCACTGATCCGCGCCTTCGAGCTTGGCCTTGAAGCTCACATCATAACTCACTGTGTGGCCTCCTTCTCAATCACCGGCCTTGAAGTTGTACACGGGCTTGATAATCTGTAGCACAGTAACGGTGTCGGATGTGCAGTTCAAGATTTCGTCCATAGGCTTGTATGCCTGCGGTGCTTCATCCAGAGTGTTCCGGCAAACAGATGTCGTGTAGATGCCGTCCATTGCAGCCCGGTAGTCCTCCATAGGAATTGACGCTCTTGCTTTGGCGCGGCTCATAAGACGGCCCGCACCGTGCGGTGCCGATTCATTCCAGTCTGAATTTCCAAGGCCCCGACCAATGATACAGCCGTCTTTCATGTTAATGGGTATCAACACGATCTTACCAGCGGCTGCACAGATAGCCCCTTTACGGACCATACCCCACTCGTCGATATAGTTGTGGACCGTTTCAAAGCGGTCATACGGCAACCAGCCCATGCGCTGCATAATAACCTGACTGATCCGGCTACGATTGAACCGGGCAAACCGCTGGCAAATTCGCATATCGTGCAAATAGCGCTCCCGGTCCTCGCCCTCAACATAACAGAGGTCGCGCGGGATTGTGCTTTTGACTTTCAGTCGAGATAGCTTTTCGGAAATTTCGCTTTCCCGGCCTTCGGCTTTCAGACGTTCGATCAAGGCCGCCCGCTCACCCTTTGCAGAGTGGAGCGTTTCAACGGCAATGTCCTGATAGATTTCTGCAACCTGCTTGCCTAAGTTCCGGCTGCCGGTGTGGATTATCAGATATTTGTTGCCGTCCTCACCGGTGTCAATTTCGATAAAATGATTGCCGCCGCCCAGCGTACCAACGGAATTGTGCAACCACTCCACGTTATGCAGGCGATCCCGGCAATGCAGGTCGTCGAGAAGGGTAAAATAACCGGCGTTCTGATGGACAGCCATCCCAGAGGGGATGTACTTACGGATCACGTCATCGAGCTTTGCATAGTCAATCTCAATGGGGCCGAGGTTGACGGTCAGCATACCGCACCCAATATCAACACCGACGATATTCGGAATCACCTTGTCGCCTAAATTGGCGGTGAAGCCGATAACACAGCCTGCGCCAGCGTGGACATCAGGCATAATGCGTACTTTGCAATCCTCAAAGGGCTTTTGTGCAAGCAGCAGATCAATTTGAGCTTGTGCCTGTGGCTCAATAGTTTTTGCAAATATTTTCAGGTCTTTCATTGTGTAGCATCCTTCCCAGCGTTCCATGCCGCGACGTCAACGCCGATCTCTTGCAGCTTACGGTCCGCAAGCCACGCGTCGTCGTCAGGCATTTCGTAGTAGTTGACCAAATCATCGTGGATGACCGTAAACTGTTCCCATGCGCGCCGGAGCCGCTTTTTCCCGAAGCCGAGGTGTTTGTGCAGGAAATAAAGGATCATGGCGTCAACATTGTTCAGATATTTACGGTCGGCCTCCACGATTTGCCGGTTGATCTCAATGTTCATGGCGCGCCGCTCTTTGGCGGTCAGATCAGCGCCGTAGACCGTGCCCTTGTACTGCTTAACTCTCATGACGTCCGACCTCGGCGGGCGCAAACACATCCGGGTTATCGACAATGACCGAATGGAGCGCGTTCGCCAGCTCGTCCACACGCTTTTCGTCGTGGTCGCGGTAGCCGAGGCCAAAATAGATCGCATGGACCATTTCGTGGATGAAATCGGCCTCCATTTTGGCCGTGGCCTGCGGGCTGACGCGGATAATCAGGTCGTTGTAGAGGATTTCCGCCGAAACATTGTTGATACCGAGATCCATTTTGCTGGTGATCTCGACGGTGTAGGTCTTGCCGCCGATCTTGATCTTTTCAGGAATTTTCATCGAATTCACCTCGTTCTGTGGTTTTCCGATTGATCCGCGCCGCAGTTTTGCGGTATTTCTGCGGCAGCGGAAAAATCGTTATAAGGGTTTCGCCGTGGAAGATATAGACGTTGTTGCAGTAGATACGGACGTTGTTTGCCGTCTCGTGCTTCCAGTACAGCGCCGATATGTACCGGTTCAGGCTGCCGCTGGTGTCGCTGTGCCGGATGCCGTACCGCAGCGCATTTTCAGCGTTCTTGTGGGAGAGCTTCTTTGGCAGGCCGAGACGTTCCTTTGTTCTTCGCGCTGCGTGGTTGGTAACGCGGGTCATTTCCGCAAGAGGGCCACAAAGACAGCGATAACGCCGATCAATGCGACCACTGCGACGCTGATCCAGAGCGGAGACAGCACCCACCACCACGACCAAGCAATAACGTGTGTCAGCTTGAGCGTGATAAACACGATGGTCAGCAGGCCGACGAAGCCGATTCCGCCGCCACCGCTGCTTTTCTCATTCATATATTTCATTCCTCCTCGCAAATGCGGATCAGGTTGTGAATGCCTCTCTGTGTGTAGCCGAGGATTTTACCGGTGCCTGCCCAGAACTGAACCAGCGCGTCGTCGGATTTACGGCGGCAGTGGAAATGGCCTGTGGCGTCGTTCTTCAGGACATATTCGATGTTGTGGGCTTCAAGCTGCCGGATCGCGTACTCGATGCGGTCGGGATTCTTTGCTACCCGCTCCCTGTGATTCTGCCGGGCGTGCTCCTTGAGAGCATCCCAGCATTCATCCCTCACCATGCGGATCACCTCCCAAGTCGAAGTGCTCAAAGGTGGCGACGCTTGTCATAGTCAGGAACAGGTCCGCGAAGAACTGAACGGCGGAATCGCGGTCAATGTTGTTGCGGTCGGCGGCTTCGAGGATTCCACGAATGGTCACGCTCGCCACACGAGCCATTTCGGAAGTCCACGCTTCCGCCTCTTTTGCGGTCAGTGCATTCATCTTGACGCCTCCTTTAAGCAGGTAGGGCAGACCTGCCGCCCCTCAGGGATTTCAGCCCCGCAGGAAATACAAGTGTTGACAGGCGGGACCTTCGGCGTCTCCGTGGCGATCTCACCGGCGCAGGCGGCGTAACCGGCCAAGTCAACGAAGCTGTCACCCTTGACGCCGGTCTTGATGCGAGCCACTTTCAGGAGCGCCAGCATCATAGCAACGTCTTTCGCGCTGTAGCGCATTCCGGTGTACGCCTCCCACAGCTTGCCAATAAGGGCGAAGTTGTTTTCGGGCCTGCCGTATTCGCGCTCACGCTCTCCGCAGACACATTTACGCGCCTGTTCCAGAATCTCAGCTCGTTTCATTGTTCATCCTCCAAGCAGACGCGCCCGCACTCCTCAAGGCGCTTCAGGATTACGCTGCCGTCAATGGGCGTGATGAACTCGAAGCCGGGCTTAATAATCTTCATCGTCGTCCTCCGTTTCATCGTCCCCGGTCGCAGCCTCATACTGGTCGTATGTAATGGCCCGGACGCACTCGACGGGAACGCCGAGCAGGTCAGCAGTGCTCTTGCGCTGGGCGTAAAGGAACCCCTCACACTGAACCGAATTGTTGATGATGCCCACAAGCTGGTCGGCGGCTTTCGCGTGCTTCAGCGCAACGCTTGTGTAGCCGACGCTCCCAGCGCCGCCGAACACTTCGGCGTCCTTGACCTCAAAATGGCAGGTCAACGTAATGTCAACCAGACCGATGTTAGCGTTTTGCATAGGATTTCCCTCCGTTATTGATGTGTTCTTCATAGCTGTAGCGGATGCAGTAAAGCGCCACATAGAGGATGACAAGCAGATAACCGGCATACAGGAACAGCCAGTACCACGAATAGAACATGGACAGGACCACTGGGACGGCCAGAGTGCCGATTACTGCACCGGCGATAAAAAGGATCAGAGCCACCACAGCGGCGGTTTTAATCAGCTTTTCGCATTTCATAATGAGTTGCCTCCGTAGATTTTGTGTTATTGTATTTTGGGTGGCCCCACGACCGGGGGCCGGATTTCAAAGGGAAATCAGATTAAACAGAAGCCGAACGCCACCCCGTAGGAGCTGGACGCGCCGTAGTTGATGCTGTAACCGCTGGTGTACACATAGGCGAAAGACGAAGACGACGACGCCTCAGGCGACCGCAGCCACCACCACCATGTTCCATTGTCGCTGCACTCCTTCACGCGGTCCTTCTCGCGGAGGAAGCACAGGAGTTGCGTGTCCTCCGGCTCACGATCCGACCAGCGGCCCTTGCCGAACACCTGCGTCTTGGAGAGCAGGAACAGCTTGTCTTCGGTTTCCACGCGCTCACCGTCCACGATCTGGACGATTTTCGTCGGCGCAATGAGCGCCTGAAGCTCGTCCGGCAGAAGGGCGAACATGGTGTTGTTGAGCCACGCCCGCATATCACAGGCGGCCCACGCGCCCTTGTTGGTGGGGCGCTTGTTCATGCAGTGCTCGTCAGCGAGGCAGTCTTCGAGGACGAAGAACCACTTGCCCTTCTTGTCCTGTGTAGCTCTCACGGCCACTTCCTCGCCGTTCTTGAGGTTGAAAACGATCAGGTCGCCCTGCGCAATGGTGCCGTTATCGACCGCCGCCTTCAGCGCGGCCCATGTGGTTTCGTTGGTAGTAGAAGTCTTGATAAACATAAAAGGTTGCCTCCTTAATCTTTTTTGAAAAATGCTCCGACCCAGCCGTCAGCGCCGAGGGGCAGGCCCTCCGCCCACGGGATCGGGGTTGACATGATCTTGACCACCTTGTCAAGCATGGCGTCGTTGGTGTCGAATGCGGCGGTGTCGATGACCACCTCGTCGTGGATGTGGAAAACCACAGGCAGCCCAGCGGCTTCAAGATGTTCGATGGCCTGCGCCAGACAGTCGCGGGCAATGGCCTGTACGACATTCTCCACAAGCTTCCCGCCGTAGGTTTCGATGCGGCCCCACTTGTTTTTATCGTTCACGCCCATATAGGTGATGGACGGGCCGCCCCAGCGGTTTTCACCGACAGAGGGTTCGACATAGTAGAGCTTGCGACCGGAGGGAAGCGAGACGGTCATGCAGGTCGTACCACGGATGCAGTCGCACTCCCGCGCGAAGGTACAGCAACGAACACGGAGAGAACCGCCGTTCTGGATGACGCGGATCGCCGCGTCGTTGAAGCTGTACCAAAGGTTGCGAATTTTGGGGTTTGTGTTGCGCCACTTGTCCACAATGTCTTTGATTTCCTCGTCCGGCAGGTCAGCAAGCAGCTTGCCGGTGTCCATCTGCCGCATGGCGGGAACGCCACCCTGATAGCCGAGGGCCAATTCTGCGACCTTGCCGCGCTGTCGGAGGGAATATTCGGGGTTGCCCTTCTTGATCCGTTCCAGCGGGACACCGAACATCTGAGAGGCGGACGCTTCATAGATTTTGCCGTGTGTGCGGAAAACCTCAAGCCGCCACTCCTCGTCGGCCAGCCACGATATGACGCGGGCTTCGATGGCGGAGAAATCGGCGTCGATTAGGACGTTGCCGGGGGCAGCCACAAACGCGGTGCGGATAAGCTGTGACAGCGTATCATTCGGAGAGCCGTAGACCGTCCGCAGCGCGTCGAGCTTACGGCCCTTGACCAGCTCACGGGCGAATTCCAGCGGCTCCGTGTAGGTTCGGGGCAGATTCTGGACCTGCACCAGACGTCCGGCCCAGCGCCCCGTCCGGTTTGCGCCGTAGAACTGAAGCAGCCCACGGACGCGCCCGTCGTCGCACACAGCGGTCTCGATGGCGTCGTATTTCTTGGTGCTGGTTTTACCCAGCTCCTGCCGGATTTCCAGCATCCGCTGAACGTGGTCGGCGTTGTCGCGGCCCAGCAGCTCTTTGATCGTCTCCTTGCGGAGAGAGGTAATGTCGTCGCCGGTTTCAGCGGACAGCCAGCGGGCAAGCTGCTTGACGCTGTTGGGGTTTTGCAGCCCGGAAAGCTGGACGGCCTCGTCGGTGAGCTGCGCGCGGATGGTTTCGCCCAGCTCCAACGCGCCCTCGCAGAAATCCATATCGACTGCCACACCGCGCGCATTGATAAGAAGATCCGTTTCCCACTGTTTCTGAACGAAATCCGGCACAGGAAACACGGATAGGCGGCGTTCGATCTCCATTTCTGCCACAACGTCTTGACCGTTGTAGGTCTTGAACAGCTCCCATTTTTCGGGGTCGTGGTGCGGGTAGTTTCGGGTCCTACCGCCGTTCGCCTTCGTGGGCTTGCAGGGCACACAGAAATAGCGGATCAGAGCCTTGCCGGTAGTCAGCTTTTGTTTGTCCTCCGGAATGCCCAGCGCCCGGCCTGTCGCATCCAGACCTGCGGTGTAACCGGCATACAGGCCATGCAGCATTGTGTCGCGCCACTGTGCGGGCGGGAGCTGCGCGCCCATGTACTTACTGAGGCAGTACCATTCAAAGGCCGCGTTGTAGGCGTGCTTCAGGCACTGCGGGTCTGTCAGGGCGTGGATAACTTCCATCGGGATTTTTTCGCCCTGTGCCATATCAATGACCTGAGTGGGCGCACCGTCGAAGCTGTACGCAAAAAGCAGAATCTCAAAGGCGGGGCTTTGCACATAGCGGTAAAGACCAGCCTTTTTCAGATTCACGTCCGAGTACGTTTCGAGGTCGATACTGAGGTGGATCACGTCGCACCTCCTTATCGCTGGAAGGCTTCAGAGCTGGAATAAAGGCTGAGAACGTTCTTGGTGTTGACACCGCGCTCCTGAAGCTCCTCGATCATGGACTTGAACAGCGGGGTTGACTGCACATACTCGACCAGTTCCTCGTCGCTCAAGCTGGTTACGTTCTTGAGGGACTGCTTGCGGTCATCAGCGTTGAAGGGCGTCCAGACCGTATCAGAGAAGGTCGCGTGCTCAATGTCAGCCACGAGGATGGAAAGCGTCCGAGCGGGCTTCTGAACGAGCATACGCACCGTGTTCAGCAGGTGCGGCGTCTCCATGTTGCCCACAGGGACAGCCTCGCCAACACCGGTGATCCAAACGCCGGAATAGTCAAAACGGGTTTTCATATTTGCCTCCTTTGTGTCCTTGCCGGGCAGGCGGTCGCTGTGTAGCCGCCTGCCCAGCGCTGTGGTTTACATGGGCTGACCGGTGATGGGGTTGATCTGACCGGGAGCGTAACCGGCCTGCGGCTGAACGCCGCCAGCGGGATAACCGCCGTAGCCGGGGACAGGCGTTGCGGGCATGGCCGCGCCATACTGGCCGGTAGCGTAGCCCTGCGCGGGGGCCTGCGGCTGAACGCCGCCGACACCGGCGAACTCAGCGGCGGTAACAACGGAGTTGCTGAGCGGTTCGCCGTCGCGGGTCTTCATCACGGCGCGCAGGCCGCAGCCGACGCCGCGCTTGCCCGCAGAGTTGTAGGCATAGAAGTTGATGGACACACGGGCATACATACCGCTGTAAATGTCCGTGGGAGCCAGTTCACAGTTCACATTGTCCGCGCCGCAGACATAGGGCTTGTTCTTGCTGGATGCGGTCACGACCCAGCAGCCACGGCATTCCTCACCAAAAGGCTCACCGGAGGGGCGCACACCGTCACCATCATGGACAACGGATTCGATGCGGGCGGGACGGACACCATTCCACTTGGCGTTGACGCCGACCTCGGCGGCGGCGTTCATGGCCGCGTCAAGCTCCTGCTTGATAGTCGGGTTGGACTTAGGGATCAGCAGCGTGACGCTGAACTTCGGGTCGCCCACGCCGTTCTGCGGCGCACGGGCGGTCACGAGGTTGCAGTAGGACAGGCGGCATTCGGGGGTGAGAACTCTTTTCGGATCATTCTGATACATGGTTTAATTCCTCCATAAATTTCATTCAGTTCAACATGTTCAGTCCTGCATCCGCAGGTGGGGTCAAAGGTTTTTGTAGATCGCGTTGAAGGCGTTTCGGGTTACGGATTTGAGCGCATTCCGATTCAGGCGGGGCGCTTCCAGCAGCTCCATAATGGCGGTGAAGGATTCGCAGGCGTCGCGGCACATATCCAGATAACCGTCCGCGTTGCCCTCATAATCCTTGACCAGCTCCTGCTGCTCTTGGATTTCCTCCTTCAGCTCTGCGACGCATTCCCGGAAGCAGCGGGCGACGTCATCTCCGAGCTTTTCGCGCAGCAGCCGTTCAAGGAACACGTCCTTGTCCTCGAAAATGACCTCCATGCTGCCATCATTGAGATATACCGTTTCAGCCATCGGACGCACCCGCAAACTCAGCAGCACCAACGCAATAGGCTTCGCGGCGGTCGCTTGCCAGCGCAAGTGTAGGTTTGCCCTTCGGCTTTGTGACACACTCGGAAAGCAGCTCCGCGAAGGTCTTTTTGCCGAGCATCTTTTCCAGCTCTGAGAGGGTCTTCGGCTTGCGGTCGTAAATCAGCGCCTCGTCATACCCGGCGTCAACCAGCTTCTGGACAGCGGTGTCAACATCTGTGAAGGTGCGGTTGCTGCGGCCCTCCACCAGCTTCCAGCCGGGGATTTCGCCGCCGTCAAGCATTGCGCCGGTGGCGTAGTCCTGAAGGTCCTTGTACCACTGCACCAGACCTTCGGCCTGAATCAGCAGGTCGCCGACTTCGGCATCCGACAGGCACGGACTTTTTCCGATCTCACGGCTGCCGTTCGCGGGGGTGAGATTCTTGAAATCCTCAAAGCTGGTAAAGAACGCGGCTCTTGCGGCGCATTGCGCCTTGCCCTTGCAGAATCGGCAGTGCTCGCCGGGGCAGAAAGTTCCGGGACCGTCATAGGCTTCCTGTGCAAGGGGTTTGATGCTCTCGCCCCATGCAAGCAGATCGTCCACACTGAGCGCGTCCTCGCTGGCCTCCTGTGACAACCGGGGCTGACAGATACCCATTGATACCCGCTTGATTTGATCGCCATAAATAGGCCCGTAGAGCCTCAGAGCGCCCAGCGCGTACAGCCGCATTTGCGGGTTGTTTTCGGCCGATACGGGTACGCCCTTGCCGTGCTTGTAGTCGGTGATATGCAGCGTGTCGCCGCCGATCATGATACAGTCGCAGGTGCCGAAACCGTCCGGGACATAGGCCGTGAGATCGACCTTGACCTCCATTGCCACATGGGGTGGCGTGGCGTACTGCATGGCCTTCTCTGTTAGGTAGTCCACATACGCTTCGGCGGTCCGCAGCATCTCGTCAGAGTACAGCGGGCGGGCTTGCAGCTTCTTCAGCTCAGAGTTGAATTTGCGGGTGGACAGGACAGTGAATTTCTTGCGGGCATACAGCTCGCAGATGGCGTGTGCCAGAGTACCTTCCTCCGCATAGGAGCTTGTCCCGTCAGGAAAACTCTCCTCGAAATGCGGTGCCGCCGTACAAACCAGCCAGCGGTGGGCGCTGGATGCGCTCAGAAGGGCGTGTTGTCTGGGGGTAGGCATTGTCCCACCTCCCGTTAAAGCTGCGCTCCGAGGGCTTTCAGCTCAGCACCAAAGGCGCTGTATGCCTCCTTCGGCAGCTGCGTTACGGCCTGTACACCGAACTTGCCCAGCAGAGCGAGGAGCTGCGGCATCTTGCCTGCGTCGATCAGCGCCGCACCCGCGCGGCTCAGCGCCTCCACGGTGTAGCTCTCAACCGGAGCGGCGGGCGGCGCAATCGGGGCAGCAGTCGTCAGTGCAGTCGGCTGAACAGGGGTGGGTGCAACAGTGCCGGTAGTTGGCGCAGGCTGAACAGATGTCGTAGGGTTTACGGCGTGGGCAGCGGGAGCGGCAGGGAAATCAACGTTGACAACGCCTGCGTTGTCGATGTGGTGGTTGTTCCCTCCGTGCTGATGGCAGACGAATTCGGGCTGCTTGCCGATGGCACCGGCCAGCGCGTTCAGCGCTTCCGGTAATCCGGGGATTTCGATGGTCATTTTGATCTCAAACATGATTTGCCTCCTAAATGTTCTTCAGATCGTCGATGATTTGTTGCCAGCTTTCGGAAACGTTCGTGACGTGCCTTGAGTATTGACTTGAGTAGTAGCCTTGCTGCCAGAGCTTCGCAGCGCCGCCCTCGCCGCAGTTATAGGCCATGAGGGCTTTGTGCTGGTCGCCGTACTTGTCCAGCAGCTCACCGATCAGGAGGACACCGGCAACAATGTTGCCCTCATAGTCGGTGGGTTCGATCCCAAGTCCGCGCAGGCGATCATAGTTAATCGGGTGAACTTGCATCAGGCCCCAGCAGGTGCCGTTGTCTGCGTCGAGGTTGAAGCTGCTTTCGCATTCCGCGATTGCCAGTGCCAGTGCATAGGGAACGCCGTAGTCCTCACACGCTTGCTGCATTACCTCCTGAAGCTCGTAGCTCAGCGGAATGTCGTCGCTGTGTAGGAATCCCTGCCCTTCTGTCTCCTGCGGTACGGTTTCCGGCTCTGTGACCGGCTCGTCCGGTGTGGAGGCGGTAGGGACTTCGGTTTCCGGCACGGACATTTCAGCCGTGGGAGCGGGTGCGGTTTCCTCCGGTGCGGGCGCTGCGCCTGACGCGCAGTTGACGGCAAGGATCGTGATTACGACCGCCTCCAACACTGCCAGCACAAAGAGGCCAAGAGCGATACGGCGCAGCCTATTGAACTGCTGGTGCTGCCGTCTGCGTGTCGTCGTCATCATAGAACTTGCCTTCCTCTCTGCATTTCTGTAGCCACGCTTCGTAGCGGCGCAAATTCTCCGGATCGGAGTAAAACCGCTCAATGCCCGCAAGCAGCGTCCGGCAGAGAATATCCATTTGTACGCGCGGAATCTGCGTGCAGTCGATTTTGACGTTGGCCATGATGCTTTCCTCGTTTCTTACTGATTAACTGTGGGTTCGCTTGCCTGCCGCTGCTCAAGGCGTTCAAGCGCATCAATGATGCGCTGCTGGGTCGTGGCGTTGCCCTTCTTGTTGTGGAGAACAGCGGACAGGTACGAGTTCGTCAGCCCTGCTTCATCGGCAAGCTGCTTGCCCGTAATTGCCGCCATGTGCATACGCCCAACCACTTCAGCGGTCCAGTCGAGAGTCAAAAAATTCACCTCCTGAGTAAAAACTTTTGTATTGGCAGTTGAAACTTTTCGACTTTTGTGCTATCATAGATGTGCTACCATTCTTGACAGCCGCGCGGCTCGATTTTATTTCGGACTGCGTTTGGCCTTGTTAAGGCCCGTTCGGTCTAATATTTTCAACTGACAGCTACATTATAGTACGAAAAATTGAGCTTGTCAATATGTTTAGGTGAAAATTTTGGTCTGCGGTTAAATTTTTCGGACTAAGGTGATCTAATGAGTTTCTTTGAGCGATATGCAGCCACTTGCACCGAACACGGAATTGAACCGTGCTCTCAAAAAGCCGCCGATCTTTTCGGCATTTCACGCTCCACAATTTCTTCGTGGAATACGAAAAACACATTCCCCAAAGGCGAAACCGTTGCAGCCATTGCAGACGCTTTGGGCGTGTCCGCCGACTACTTGCTGGGGCGTACAGATAATCCGATTGACCATGTGAACAGTGCTCCCGTTGTGGAAGATGCGCCGCGTGACTATATTGGAGCCGTCCCTGACTTCGTAACTAAATTCAGAATGCTTGATGACGTCGATAAAGCAAAAGCGGAAGCATACCTCGACGGGCTGCTTTCCGCTGATAAGTACCGGACTGAAATTCAAGCAAAGAATGCCTGATACGGCGCAAGGGGAAAATCCTCTATGTCGATTTTCAAAAAAGATTCAAGCTGTTTTGAGCCAATACATCCTGCGGAATACTATCAGAATTCCGATGACTGCATTGTGCGCAATGGGGCATACGACTTTACCCGCCTGTCTGCTGGCGAAAACCAGACAATCGTAGAAGTTTTGCGTGTAGCTGGTAGCGGCAAATACACCCCCGAACAACGCGCATTGGGTCTTGCAAGCGAATCCTCCGTAGTCAAATACAAGGCGAGAGCCATATTGAACGAAATTGTCGTACAGAAGTACAGCGAATCAAAAAGCCCTTTGGATGCACTCGCCGTTGGATTCGCATACCAAACTAAAGGAGCTATCGGGCGCCAGCAGGCCATTGTATACTTTGAGAAATATTTAGGCACGGCATCATCTCAAATAGTTGCCGAGGCGCAACGTGTTATGTTTGACGCCAACGACCCATTTTTTAGCTATAAATTGGCCGAGCTTTATGAACAAGAAGGACTGTGGGATTCAGCCCTGAGATATGCGCTCAAAGCCCAAAGTACGGACAAAAATTGCGCTCCGGCTTTCCCACTTTTGGTCGGTAAAATCTATCGGCGCATAAGCCCGGCTGAATCGCAAGCGTATCTTCAAAAGTACATGAGAGACGAGCACTACAAACCGTATATGCCGCTGTTTCAGAAAGAACTTGATATATCCTCCGAATGGTTGGAAAACTCATACACATACACGCCAAGACCATATAAGCCCTCAAAGCGCGCCCTCCAAATGGAGGCGGACATCAAAGAAACTGCTCACAAGTACATAACAAACGAAAAAGCCCTTCTGCTGGGCGCAGAAGGGCGTAACGGGTAACAGATATGTCGATAGATATTAAATGGCAGGTGCCAATGGCAAAGCCGGAGGTCAGCGAACTGGCCGTCGTATATGCCCGGTATTCAAGCCACAGTCAAGGAGAACAGTCCATCGAAGGGCAGCTCTCCAACGCAAGGGACTACGCCGCCGCGCACGGCTACACCATCGTGCATGAATACGTTGACAGGGCAAAGAGCGGTCGGACGGATAACCGTGCCGAGTTCCAGCAGATGCTGAAGGACACGGCCAAGCGGCAGTTTTCGGTTATCATCCTCTGGAAGGTTGACCGCTTCGGGCGTAACCGTGAGGAGATCGCCATAAACAAGATGAAGTGCCGCAAGAACGGCGTGCGCGTCGAGTATGTGGCGGAAACCATCCCGGACAGCCCGGAGGGCGTAATCCTTGAAAGTGTGCTGGAAGGCTTCGCGGAGTATTACAGCCTACAGCTTTCGCAGAACATCCGCCGTGGCCGTGCTGAGAGCGCCGAGAAGTGCCAGTCGTTGGGCGGAAACCGCCCGCTGGGGTACAAGACCGGACCGGACAAAAAGTTCGTCATAGACGAAAATACCGCGCCCACAGTGAAAATGATCTTCACCATGTACGCGGACGGCAAGACGGTTACAGAAATCGTTGACAAGCTGAACGAAATGGGCCTGCGGACGTTGCGCGGCGGACCCTTCACCAAGAACAGCTTGCATTCGATCCTGAAGAACAAGAAGTACATTGGCATTTACGAATACCAAGGCCACGAGATCAAGGACGGCGTGCCCCGGATTATCGAGGACGACGTGTTTAACAAAGTGCAGGAAATGCTGAAGATCAACAAGCGAGCACCGGCGAAAACATGGTCGCGCGCCGACTACATCCTCACGGACAAGCTGTTTTGCGGCAAGTGCGGCGCTCTGATGTTCGGCGAGAGCGGCACCAGTAAAACCGGTGTCAAGCATAATTATTACATCTGCTCCAACAAGAAGCGCTTCCGCTCCTGCGACAAGAAGGCCGTGCGGCAGGCCGACATTGAGGACGCCGTGCTCAACGCCACCCACGAGCTGCTGCAAGACGACGAACTGCTGGACTACATCGTTGACCGCACATGGGAATATTACCTTGCACAGGACAACAGTCAAGAGGAGCTGCGTAACCTTCAGCGGCAGCTTGCACAGACTGACACCGCCATATCAAACCTCATTCGGGCCATTGAGGCCGGAATACTGACTGAGGAAACCAAGAAACGCATGGACGAGCTGACGCAGCAGAAAGCCGACCTGAAGGCGTCCATTGCCGACAGGGAAATCGCCCGCGGTTTCCACCTGCAAAAATCCCATATCGCATTTTATCTCCGCAGCCTGCGTGATGCTGACTGGTCGGACAAAGAGGCACAAAAGCGCCTGATCCAGACCTTCGTGAACGCGGTATTCGTTTACGACGACCACATAACGTTGACGTACAACTTCAGCGGAGATAAAAGCACCATCACACTGCGTGATATGCAGCGTTTTGAAGACGGGGAGGAGTTCGGATGCCGTGCGTCTCGCTCCACCATAATGTGGAGACAAAAAAGATGTCTCCTGCGAAAAGCCCGATTATATCGGGCTTTTTTGCTACCCAAACGGCGATTTTTCTCTGTACCAAAACGCAGATGTAAAATCGCCGTTTTCCCTTTGTGGATAGACTTGAACTCCCGAAAAGTAAATATCAGATACACAGGCAGACAGAAAGCAAAAATCTATCTGCCTTTTTTTATTGTCATCAAAAAGGAGAAAACAGATATGCTACAAAAAGAATTAGCCAAACGGCTCAAGGCTCGGTACGACACCAAGATGGACGGTAACGAATGGCTGGAGGTGTCATCGGACGGCATCCCCCTCTGCCGGATAAAATACAACGGTCAATTTCTAAGCAACGCCGACCAAAACCTCTCGGATGAATACCGCAGTAAAATTGCAGATATTCAGGATGAGATCTCTACGGTGCGAGAATATGTCGGACTCTACGAACACGCACCGCAGATGAAAGCTGCCGATGTCTCCGATTACAGACAGCTTGCCGCCTTCGGAGATACGGTGTTGGCGGCAACCTACAGTGAAAAGAACGGCTTTATGTTCTGCACATGGAAACAGAATGCAGACGGCGACTCGGTGTTCTGGGGAGATTATTCTCCGAACTATGAATATGTCAAGGAAGCCTTTGCCGTGCGCTCCGGTCTCGTCAGCAAAGATCGTCTGTTCAGTGAGAATGAATCGGCATACCTTTGTCGCTGTGTGGACTTCACCAAAGGCAACTGCGAAACGCTGACCTATGAGCAGGAACGGCAGTTGGATAAGCTTCAAGAAAAGCTCACAGATGCATATCCCTCCCTCGAAGCCGAGCCGCCGACCTTTGAACAGGTGTCACCCCCGCAACAGAATATGTAATACTATCAATCGCCCTTCGGTTACACAAAAACCGGAGGGCTTTTTCTATTTCACAGCAAGGAGAAAAAACAATGACCATATTTTCAGATAATCCATATGACAGACGCATGGAACAGCTGATGATGACCGTTCCGAATTTTGCACCGAGAGGTGTGGGCTTCCGTTTTACCGAAGCACAGCTATTCATCACGGCAACCGCCGCCACACCTACGGAGATACTGACGGCCACCATGCAGCAGATACGCTGTCCGCCCTTCCGCAAGAGATTCAACGAATATATAGAAAGCGAGGAAAACCCCATGACATATATAAATGAAAAGCACCGGACAAGATTTACACTTGCCGCAAAGAATGTACACCGAGAGAATTACGCACTGCTTTCGGTGCTGTATCTGCTCACTGCCGACCCAAGGCTGTGGAGCTGCTGCAAACACCATATAAATAACGGCTGTGTGTTCTTTGAGAACATCAAGCTCAATAACTGCACCGAACGAGCCTACACCCTCTACTGTGCGGCAAAGGATTTGACGCTCGGCACAAAGCATCTTACCGTGTCGGATCTGTCGGACGCCGACCTCGTTCCGCCTATGCTGTTTCGCACCATCTGCAACGCTATGGCAATCCGCCGCTTCGGACTCGCAGCCATCAAGGAGAATTGCCATGATTAAACTGAAAATCAAATACGGAAACAGTCAGACCGATCTCCGCTTTCCCTGCACCGAAAAGGAAATGAATGCGGCACTCGAAAGAATCCATGCCGAGGATGTCACACCCCTTGAACTCTATGCAAGCGAGGTCGTATTCCCCGAGGAACTCGGCTGCCTGCAAGACCGATTCGTTAACCTCGACGAAGTCAATTTCCTCGGAAAGCGAATGGACAGCTTTTTCGGGGATGAAGAATATCAGTTTTACGAAGCCATGAAGTTAGAGGGCTTTGACACCCTGCCCGATCTCATCAATTTGAGCTTTAATCTCAATCGCTATCCGCTGATTCGGGATATCGGTGACATGGGCAAAATCGGCAGAGAGTATCTGATGACGGTCAACGGCTGCATACCGGCACACGATGAGGACGACCCGAAATATGCGCAGCTCGGACGGGAGCTGATCCAGTCCGGCAACGGCATATTTACCGAACACGGAATGTTGTTCGTGGACGAAAACACGCCGTTCCAAAGGCCGTATGACGGACAGACCTTCCCGCCGTATTTGTATGATCCGGGGGTGCTTTGCGTTGCCAAGGCCGAGTACGACGGCAAGACCGAATATCTGTATTTTCCCTGTGAGGAGGAAGCCATCGACAAGGCGTTTGCAAGGCTCGGCACAACAGCGGATGAGGTGAAAATTACGCTGGAGGATTTCAATACCGACAGCCCCGAATGGTTCGGGCGATTCCGTGAGATCACCGCCGAGGAAGGCGTGTACGAGCTGAATAAGCTGACCGCCGCCGTCAACACGGCGGATATGGATCTGAAAAAGCTGTGGTCGGTGGCGGAATATGCCGAAGCCGAGGACGCCGAGCAGCTCACAAGGCTGGCAAGAAATATCGGGTGCTTTACTTTCATTGAGGGAGCAACAAGCTATGCCGAGGTGGGAAGATTTTTTACCGAAACCGAGGACAGATATATTCTTGATCTTGAAATGCAAGATTATTTCAACTATGAGGGATTCGGAGAATATATCTCGGATAAATTTTACGGCAAATTTGTTGACGGCGGTTTCATCTACAACGACACCGACACAAGCCTGCTCGACATCTTATATCAGGACGAGCCTATGACGATGGGAGGAATGTAATATGATCACCGCAATTATTCGCAATAAAGAGAACACCCTTGTTCTCGAACTGCCTCACAGCATTTACGACATTTATGAAAAGCTACAGTCTATCGGCATTATGCAGCCGCCGAAACAGATCCCGCTGACCGACAATGAGGACGAGGACATCGGCGTAAAGCTGTTCAGCGAGAGTGACTTCGGTCAGCATCTGCTCCTCACACTGCATGAGAAAAACACCATTGCCGACGCCAATATGCTGACGCTTGTTATTGGGGCGGCAAGCGAGGACATCAAAGAGGAACTCGAACAGAACATCCTCTACGACCAGTACGACTCAATGGACGAAGTAATCAACGCCGTCCGTCAGATGACGCAGGATGCCGGTCCCGTAAAGGCTGTATTCTTTTGTCCTCTCATCGGGAACATTGACGAGGGTGACGGAGATATGTTCACGGTCGGAGATTCCTACCTTGCCAACAGCGCCGATGAGATCGCCGATGCATTGAATCGTTACACCGCCAATGACGAAAACGATATGGCAACCTACTATAACAAGGATGCCGGCGTAAAGGAAAAGCTGACCTCGGCTGTATGGTCGGTGGAGCTGCACGGTGGCAGACTGTTCGGACGGATAGATTGCAGCCTTACGGAAGCTCTCACTGTAGATGAAACAGAAGCACTCCGGGACTGGCTTACCAGACAGTGTTCGGACGGCCTCGGCGAAGGCTTTGAGCAGCAGCCCATTGATACCATGGACGGCGAACTGTTCGTCTCCTTCTGGAACAGCGGCGATGACTACGCCATGATGACCGAGGGCAAATTTGAGGATCATCTGCAAAATACCGAAATGACGATTGGAGGAATGTAATATATGGCCTTGCTGTTTTCTGCGGTTACCGTAACCGCAGGTAATGAAGAAATTGAATTTACGGTAGGTGGAATACCGAGAGAATACGACGACCTCGTCGGCTGGACGGCGTTTGATGACTTTATGGAGAATGCCGATGCAGAAACAGAGGTCAGCGTACACGCCGAAGCCTATTTGTACGGCGGCGAAGAAACCGTAACGGCGACGCCCGAAGAAGTCGCCTATCTGATAATGCGCATGGAACGGGATGACCGCTTCCTTGCCGGACATTGTGACAATATCGAGGCGGTTGAATTCTTCCTTTTTCGGCCGCCGGAGGAATACTACGGAATGAAATTATAACGAAAACACGGAGGTAAACAGTATGAACGAATATGACCGCCTGTATAGACAGGCACAGAGATACAAAGAACTCTATCCCAAAGGAACTCGCATCCTGCTTTTGCACATGGGTGACGATCCCCGCCCCGTTGAGGACGATATGCGCGGCACGGTAAAGTATGTGGACGATATGTGCACCCTGCACTGTGCCTTTGACAACGGCAGACAGCTCGGTATCATTCCCGGCGAGGACTCCTTCCGCAAGCTCACCGAGGAAGAATTGGCTGAGGAACAGGCCGACAGCGAGGACATGGATGAGGACAACGGCCCCGTTATGGGAATGTAGGAGGTTGCCTATTGGAACACGATATTTTAATTCCGCAGCCGCAGGCAGATATGCTGCTCCGAGAAGCCGCCGAGCGTGAAGTGTCGGCAGAGGAACTGCTTGCGGAAATTATCAAAAAATATATAGAAAGGAACGAGCGCAATGGCGGATGAAAAGAAAGGCATCACCGTAAAAATCGATGCCAACCTCCATGCCGAAATCAGAGAATATCTCGAACGGCATGAAGGGATGACAATGGCTGAATTCATTACTCTTGCGGTGGACGATGAGCTTCACCCGAAAATACAGCAGAAAGAAGGAAATAGCATCGACTTCATGTCCGGCGAGTACACCATCAATAACCTCAACAATATCAAGAGCAAAACCGTCGGCGACGGTCAGCACGGCACGGCTCGGTGGGCAAACAAAGCAGAGATACGAAAGACATACCGCCATATCCCGTTCACGCCAAAGAAATGGCGTAAGCAGGCAAAGCAAAATCAAACGCCCACCATGACGGCGACAGCACCGAGAAAACTGCTCCGAAAAAAGGCTGAGCCGACCGAGGAAGCTCTGCCGCAGGGCATCGTGGTCGGGTGCAAAGGCGGCAAGCACAGCACCACCGCCATGATAGACACGGGAGATGTCCATGTTCTGATGATCGGTGCGGCTGGCGTCGGCAAGACCGCCTTTTGGCTGTACCCGTGCATCGAGTATGCCTGTGCTTCGGAGATGTCCTTTCTCTCCACCGATACCAAGGGCGATGTCATGCGTAACTACGGAAACATCGCCAAGGACTACGGTTACAAGGTTTCGGTCATTGACTTACGCAATCCTACTCGCAGTAACGGCAACAATATCCTTTACCTTGTCAATAAGTACACCGACCTATACGCCGCCAATCTCGACCAAATCGTCTATAAAGCGAAAGCGGAAAAATATGCGAAAATCATATCCAAGACCATTATCCTTTCCGGCATGGACGCCGCCTCCTTCGGGCAGAACGCCTATTTCTACGACGCTGCCGAGGGCTTGCTGACTGCAACCATTCTGTTGGTAGCGGAATTCTGTGCGCCGGAAAAGCGGCATATCGTGTCGGTGTTCAAGGTTATTCAGGAACTACTCGCCCCGTCCAAAAAGAAAGGTAAGAATCAGTTTCAGCAGCTTATGGAACTGCTCCCGAACGAGCATAAGGCAAAATGGTTTGCGGGTGCGGCTCTGAACACCGCCGAGCAGAGTATGGCAAGCGTTATGAGTACGGCACTGTCAAGGCTCATCGCTTTCCTCGACACCGAGCTGGAACAGCTCCTGTGCTTTGATACCGAGATAGACGCCGAAACCTTCTGCAATGAGAAATCGGCCATCTTTGTCATTATGCCGGAGGAAAACCCCAACACTTTCTTTATGATCTCACTGATTATCCAACAGCTCTACCGTGAGATACTCGCCGTTGCCGATGAAAACGGCGGTAAGCTCAAGAACCGCTGTGTATTCTTCTGCGATGAGTTCGGCACGCTGCCCAAAATCGAAAGTGCGGAAATGATGTTCTCCGCCTCCCGTTCAAGGCGCTTGCAGATCGTTCCCATCATCCAATCCTTTGCGCAGCTCGAAAAGAACTACGGCAAGGAAGGCGCGGAAATTATCGTGGATAATACGCAGGATACCATCTTCGGCGGCTTTGCGCCCAACAGCAGCTCGGCCGAAACGCTGTCCAAGGCTCTCGGCAGCCGCACGGTCATGTCGGGATCGGTCAGCAGAAGCAAAAACGATCCGTCACAGTCGCTCCAAATGATAGAACGCCCATTGCTCACGCCGGATGAGCTGAAAAGTCTGCCTAAGGGCGATTTTATCGTGATGAAAACCGGTGCGCATCCGATGCGGGTACACCTAAAGCTGTTCTTCAAATGGGGCATTGAGTTTGACGAGGACAACCCCTACGCCGTTCCCGACCAAGGCAACCGAGAGGTTAAATACGCCGACAAAAAGGAAATACAGGACGGCATCCTCGAAAAATATCCGCCGGAGTGGAAAGAGGAAACGCCTGCACCGAACAGCTCGGACGGCGGCGGTCAGGCTCAGCAGGACAGCCAAAAGAACGAGCCGCAGAGGACTACGCCGAAAGATAAAAACAACGGCGGCAATCCCATCCGTACCTCGCCGCCGAAAAAAGAAACTGCTCCCGATGAAACGGAAGCAGAGATCATCAAAGATTTAGTCGAAACGGAGGTGCAAAGCAATGAGCCGTCTTGATTTTCTATACCGCACCGAGCTGCCGCACAGAGCCGTTGCGGTATATATCTACCTTGCCGACCGAGTGAATGAAAACGGAGAATGTTGGCCTGCCATCCCGACCATAGCTGCAGACCTAAAGTATTCACAGTCCACCGTCCGCTGCGGGATCTGTGATCTTAAAAAGGCCGGACTGCTCGAAACCGAGCAGCGCTACCGCAAAAAAGGCGGCAAAAGCAGTTTGCTGTTCAAAATACGCAGCGGATAAATGAAAAAATGTATTCTTTCCGCCAAGGGGCAACTGCGCCTAATTGGTGACAGGTGCCACCTGTCATGGTGGAAGGAGAAAGTGAACTACCCAACTGAAGATAGATTACAGCAGAAAGAAAAAGACACAGAGGCTTCAGGTTGAAAAAGCCAGAGATAACAAAGACATTTTTATCAGTACGATTTTGATCGTTGAGGTAAGCCGCTTTTTTCTTTCTGCTGTAAGGACTTTTTTATGAGATCATATTGCAATTTGATTTTCCTCGATTTTTCTCGAACAGTTCTTGAATTCGTCACAATTCTATGTTGTACTATATTTGACTGATTAGTTAGTTATCAAGAAGGAAGTGGCGTATATGAGAGCAACAGAGGAACAGCACAACGCGCGCAAGCGCGAAATGATGGAAAAATGCTTTGAATGCTATGCCGAAAACGGGCTGACGGGCACGGGAATCAAGGCTTTGGCAGCGGCGTGCGGCTGCACTACGGGAAATCTTTATTCGTATTTCAGCAGAATACGGGCAACAAACACAGCCCCACCACAATCGTGGCGGTGATCACAGGCAGAAAGACAAAGGCGGCTCTGCCCACCCATGTAGCAATAATGACAAGCGGTCTCAAAACCGAATCCACCGTCCTGCTTGAACAAATCAGGACGATAGACAAAGCGAGGCTCGGCGAGTATATACATTATCAGTATTGACTCACATCGTGGTATCAACAAAACGCAAATCAACTTGCACAGAAGCAGGGACAGTACAGTGAAAACCACAAAGAACCGGACAGTTCTTCTGTTCAGATGTTCTGATGCGGTTCGGGCGGCAGGGAGTAAAATCCTTGCCGCCCTTTTTCATACCAAAACCACGCTTCTGATGCATGGTTCAGTAAAAATTAAATAGTTGAGAAGAAAAAAATCCTTCCGGCAAGATAACAATTGAAAGTTCGCTTTTTTGTAAATCTTTTAAGGTTGTTTTCCGTTCGGTTTTATGATATAATGTATTAAAGTGCATGTGATTGCGGGTGAGAAAATGAACACATATCGAATAGCCGTTTGTGATGACGATCCGGTCATGAGAGAACAATTGCATTCTTTCTGCAGGGAGCTGCTGGACGGAGAAAGTATTCCGTATGCGATAACAGCTTTTCCCTCTGCCGCGGAACTTGAGAAAAGGATGAATTCTGATGTCGAGAAACCGTTCAATCTGCTTATCTTGGATATTCAGATGAACGGCATGACGGGACTGGAGCTGGCGCGTTCTCTGCGAAGCAAGGACGACCGTATTTCAATTATATTTGTGACCGCATGCGACAATTATCTTTCCGAGGGCTATGATGTACAGCCCATTCATTTTCTTCTTAAACCGATTTGCCGGGAAGCACTGGCAAATGCAATCCGTACGGATCTTAAATTGAATTACTTACCCAAAGCAGTCACGCTTAGCATCGGTAATAAGATACTGCATTTCTCCGTGTCGGAAATACGTTATGTAGAAAGTTATAACCACAACATAATCATTCATCAAAGTTCCGGAAACAGCAACACCTATTATCTTTCTCTTACCGAATTTGAAAAACAGCTTCCAAAAGGCCATTTTTCACGTTGTCATAACAGCTTTCTGGTGAATCTGAGCAGAGTAAAGGAAATCGGACGGACGGACCTAACGCTTCGAAATGGTGATATGCTTCCTGTGGGGCGTACATACTATAAAGCCTTTCAAAGCGCATTTATACGATATATAAATCAATAAAATCAGCGGGTGTCATTTTCAAATGAATGACACCCGCTGATTTTATTATTTTTTCGGAATTCTTAAAGCGGTCTGAACAGTAAAAACATTTTCATCCGAAATAAAAATATCCAGCATACTGTGATGTTTCTCTGCGACAGCGTTCATAAGCTTTAATCCAAAGCCATGACTTTCCTTTTCATCCTTTGTAGAAATATACTGCCCGTTCTTATCCTGTTTTGGCTCTTCAATAAACGAATTCTCACATTTTACGGCGAGAAAACCGTTTCGTTCCTCTGCCTTGAATCGGATAAAGCTTTTTTCCGTGCAGCGCGAGGCCGCCTCTATAGCATTATCCAACATATTCATAAGCAGCGCGCACAGTTCATTTTCGGAAATCGGAATCTCTGCGGACACCGAAGCAGTGGCATCAAATGATACTCCCGCCCGTGCCGCTCTGTAGGCAGCATCCTGCAAAATAGCATTGACAACGAAATTTTTGGAAAAGTGTGTTTGCGCCAGGTGCTCGCACTGTCCTCTCATATCCTGCAGCATTTTGCCCAGAGTTTCATAGTCTCCCTTTTTGTAAGCCGACTCCAAGGCAACAATTCTGTG
>OGXD01000087.1_pt1 | contig 68522 bp, 57 predicted proteins | sample 1576211 | NCBI WGS metagenome assembly OGXD01 (sample SAMEA3541470, study PRJEB24748) | human gut metagenome | biome: human gut; feature: human-associated habitat; material: faeces | place: China | collected 2012
TCCAGCTTCCGTTCAAAAGCTGGAAGCGATCCGAGGTCTCGCGGTGCTCGACTAAAGTATCGCTGCGCTGGGATGCAGGAATGTAATAGGCACGATTCGGCATGGTACCCACATGCAGTGTGTGCGGGTCCTCGTAATAGCATGGGATTATCATCTGTTTTCCTCCTGTGATTTGTACAGATTTCTTACAAAGATTATACGATTTTCATACAAAATAAACCATAAACAGTGTTGCACTAAACATGCACAAAATCAATGGCTTCTATTTCGAAGAAGTGAAAAGATCGAGAATTCCGACAACATGAACAAAATACAAGGGATAATTTTGTGCATGTCGTCTTCTGCTGCTTGCTTGGTATCCGAATGATTTTTAGGATTACACCTAAAGACTGGCGTAGACTGGTCAACTAAATGAGTTGCAGAATATCGATGTAATTCCAACGCAAACGCTGGATGACTGGTTTTAGGCAGAAAAGTAACACAAAATAAATTGATTATCGCCCAGAACCCTTGATTTACGGGCATTTCCGCAGGAAAACAGCTTGAATTTACTACTTTTAACAGAGAGAACGGAAAGAGATTTGATATGCTTCTTAGCTGCTGCGGATAAGACCAGTATAGCACATCACAGGAGCAAGCCTGTATCGCTCATATCATCAAGAAGCGTGTCAAGCTGCCGCCGCTTTGTGTCTTTCTCCGGCGGCGTATCCAAAAGAAACTTGTCTACGGATATATGATAGCGCAGCATAAGCTCAAAGAAAATCTGTAAACTTGGGTGCTGCCCGTTGTTCTCAATGTTTGCAAGGTAACGCGGGGAAATATACATTTCGTCGCTTACTTTCTTGCGGCTCTCTTTGAGCTCTTTCCGCGCGTTCTTTATTGCTTGCCCAAGAGCCTTGAAGTCGTGCTTTTCTACTGGTCTTTTTGCCATATTCATTCACCCAGTTACATTTTACTGTTCCCCTTTCTTCTTGGACATGTCTATATACTTCCTATAACGAACCTAAATGGTGCCTATTTCTGCACTTGCTATTATTCGCTATACCGTATATAATTATACTGATAAACTTTGAAGAAAGGACGGGTGGCTTATGGAATATATATCTTGTGCAGAAGCAGCGGGCAAATGGGGCATTTCAGAAAGACGGGTGCAGAAACTTTGTGAGGGGGAGCGCATACCGGGCGTTTCAAAATTTGGTAGTATGTGGCTGATACCAAAAGACGCGGAAAAGCCAACTGATAGACGCAGAAAGGAGTTTCAACATGAATAATGTTTTAATTATCGAAGATGATAAAGAAATTTGCGCTATGATAAAAGACCATCTGGAAAAGTACAATTATCAAGTCTTCTTCACACTTACTGGTGCAAATGCGATTGAACGCATAAAAGAATTATCCCCGGATTTAATTATTTTAGATTTAATGCTTCCTTTTATCAGTGGAGATGAGTTAATTAGAAATATCAGAAAATTTTCAGACGTACCTGTAATTGTTGTTTCTGCAAAAAGTTTAACATTCAACAAAGTCGAACTGCTACGCTTGGGTGCTGATGACTATTTAACAAAACCGTTTGATTTGGACGAATTACTAGCGCGAATTGAACGCAATTTGCTAAGAAGTCAAAAAGATACTCCCAATCTTTGTTTGACCTTTGGAGAACTTTCCATTAATACATCTTCAAAAATAGTTACTGTTGCAGACGAAATTATTGTGCTTACAGCAAAAGAGTATCAACTTGTAGAACTACTGGCGAAATATCCTGATAAAGTTTTTTCTAAGCAAAATCTTTATGAAAGTATTTGGCAAGAACCATTTGCAAGGGATAATGATGTCATTAACACACATATAAGTAACTTACGAAAAAAATTAAAGGGCGAAGGCTGCCGAATTAAGACCATATGGGGCTTGGGTTACCGATTTGCAAAGTGAGCTTTAGATAATCTTTAGATTTACCTTTAGATTATTCAAGGAATTGTCTGCGATACTAAATAACAAGAAAGGAGTCCTGCAAATATGAACGTAACAGTTTTTGAAGCTATCAACATCACAAAAAAGTATCGCAATACACTAGCCCTAAATCAAGTATCTATGTCTGTAATGCAAGGAGATATTTATGGGTTTATCGGAGAAAACGGTGCCGGTAAAACAACAATGATTCGTTTACTAACCGGACTGGCAGAACCTACTACTGGCAAAATTGCTTTATTCGGTGAAAGCAATAAGGAACTTGCAAAGCAGCGTGAGCGCATTGGCTGTATTATTGAGAGCCCTTCTCTTTATCTTGATATGACAGCCTATGAAAATTTGGAGGTACAACGTTTGCAACGCGGTATTCCAGGAAAAGGTTGCATTGATAATGCTTTAGCATTAGTTGGTTTGAAAGATACCGGAAAGAAAAAAGCAAAAGATTTCTCTTTGGGTATGCGGCAGAGACTAGCTCTCGCAATCGCTTTGCTTGGGAATCCTGAATTTCTCGTACTAGATGAACCAATTAACGGACTAGACCCTACTGGAATTATCGAATTAAGAAACTTACTCAAAAGACTAAATAAAGAACGTGGAATCACTATTTTGATTTCAAGTCACATTCTCACGGAACTTCATCAATTAGCAAATAGATATGGTATCTTACATGAGGGGAAACTTTTACAGGAAATTACCGCTACAGAGTTAGACAAACGCTGCAAAAAGCATTTGTTGTTGCAAGTGAATGATGTAGCTGCTGCTAGTGTTTTATTGGAAAACAAACTGAATACTTCAAATTTTTCTGTTATGCCAGACAAAAGTATTCATCTATATGATTATGTTGAAAATGCCGGAAAAGTATCAGCGTTGCTAAGTGCAAATAACATTACGATTTATCAGTTAGCACAATCTGGAGATAGTCTTGAAACTTATTACACTAATTTGATAGGAGGGTGCCAAAATGATTAACCACTTTAAAGCTGAATTTTATAAATTGCGTCACTCAAAGATATTGATAACTATATTAGGCGTATGTGCGGCGGTTATAATGGTCTCTTTTGCACTTGGTGACATGACTTTTTTTGGAGCCGGAGATGGAACAGAAAGTGTAATCGGATTTCAAGCTAAGTGTTATCTATCTAGTGAAATACCAACGTTTCAAACTGTTGCCCGCTCATCTCTTGCATATACAGCCTTTTTCTGGATTATTGGCATTTTATTTGCAACCATATTTTTTACAAAAGAATATAATACGGGTACAATCAAATTATCTGTTGCATACGGCACTAAACGAACTATTCTCTACTACACCAAAGCGATTACAATATTGGTGGTGTCTCTGATAACGTATCTGATTTTTGTAGCTACATTTTTCGTTATTGAAATCATACAATCCGGTTACATTCCAACTGCGAGTGAAGTAATAAACCTTTTGGGATGGGCTCTTGCTTGCGGAACGGTTTTATTAGCATTAGAAAGCATTTCTATTTTTTTATGTGTCGTTATTCAAAATACAGGGATTGTAACAGGGATTTGCTGCTTATATGTATTCAGTGGAGCGTCTGTTTACTTAATGCTATGGAGTGATATGGAGACGGTTTCAATACCCTTAAAATTTTTTGTATATGGAAATCCTATGTACTATTGGATGAATTTCAGCTCTTGTCGCACAATGGGTATTATTGAGCATTTACCATTCTATTTCATAGGGTGCATTTCTCTTTTGATTGTTGGCGGTCTTATTATGATTAGAAAAGAAATCAAGTAAAAGGGAGGTAGAATATGGGTTGGGCGATTATGTTTCTTGTTCTGATAGCATTGGTCATTATCCTTTCAATTTCTTTAATTAGCTGGAAAATACAGATATATAAAGTAATCGTCCAACTAAATGCTATTCTGAATAGAAAAACGAAAAAGTTAGTTACAGTGTCTTTATCTGATAGGCGGTTAGAGCATTTGGTTGAAATCATAAATCAGATTGTATCAAAAGATAATATTTATCTGGGCGAAATTCAAAAAAAGGAGAATGAATTAAAAGAGAATATTTCTTGCCTTTCTCATGATTTACGGACACCACTAACTTCCATTCGCGGATATTTGCAGCTTCTATCAAGTGCGCCTGATGAAAAAAGAGCGGAATATATTTCAGCATTATCCGGAAAAGCATTGAGATTAGAACGTCTCATAGATGACTTTTATCAAATCTCTCTTTTAGAAGCAGGACAATATCCATTTTACTATGAAAAGGTTGAGCTATGCTCATTGCTTACTGAAATCCTGCTAGACAATTATTCGATTTTCAGCGTTAATGGAATTGAACCCCAAATAGAAATACCTAATATGGACATTTATCTTAATGCTGACAGAAAGGCGTGTATTCGCATTATACAAAATCTTATATTCAATGCGGTAACATCCACTACAAATAATGTTGTAATTCAACTAATTAATATTGCAGATTCTGTACAACTCTGTATTAAAAATCCTGTTGCATCTATTCCTACAGAAGAATATTCAAAACTGTTGGAACGCTTTTATGTAGCAGATGTTTCAAGAAGTAATGGTACGTCTGGACAAGGACTTTACATTGTGAAAAAGCTATTACTTATGATGAATTGTACAAATCCAATAATTGAAATACATGACCATAATTTTATGATTACGATTGATTTTTCGCCCTTACTCATAAAAAAATAATCTGCCGGACGACGGCAAAAGAAAAAAAGCCGTCGTAAAGCAGAGGTGTTTTCACGCGCCATTTCTAAATTACAGCGGCTTTGATTTTCAGAGCCGCCGTTTCTTTTTTGCCTACCGGCAAGTCTACGACGACCCTAACACCGTAAAAACGGCGGCTAATGGAGGTAGCCGCCATGATATATAGAGCGTATCGACAAGGTACGACACTTTTCAGCTTATCAAAAAAAGCCCGACCACCGCCGGGGACATTTCTACCCTTAGATATGAACTGTCAAATCATCTAAATACTGTTTACAATTCCTTTGCGTTTATCTGCGCCTTGCAGATGGGCGCATTTTTTTGTTTATGCGGGCCTCCGTCATCCAACGGAGCCTTTCATAAAAATTTTCTTCCCTCTGCGGTTGCCAAAATCGCAAGCCTTGCATTACTGAGGCGAAAGGGAGGAAGTCACCACCCCGCACCTGCGGGCGCGAAGGGAGGTGAGAAAATGAAAGACTCCTATGAGCAGCGTATTCAGAATCAGTTTGGCGCCTTCTGCGTCAAGGTTCTGAAGAATGAGGCCCGGTATATCCAACGTGAGTATGCCCGCCTCCGGGACCAGGAAAAATCCCTGGGCGAGCTGACAGCTTCCGAGCTGGAACAGACCGCCGTATGGGACAAGCACTTCATGGACGAGCATGTCTTTGATGTGCAGGGTCTCCCGGTCGTCGTGACCGGCGATCTTCTGGCCGACGCTCTGGCGCAGTTACCGGAAGGCAAGCGGGATGTGATCCTGCTGTCCTACTTCCTGGACATGACGGACCGTGAGATCAGCGACAAGCTGAACATCGTCCATCAGACTGTATCGAAGCGGCGCCTTACTACGCTGAAAGAATTGCGCGAATATCTGATGAAGGAGGGATTTGAATGGCCGGACAAGTGAAACCTATCCCGGTGCCTGTGATCCTGGCAGCCGTGAACGGCGACGAGGACGCCCTTGCCGCCGTGGTCGCTCACTATCAGAAGTACATCCGGGCTCTTGCCACCAGGCCGCTGAAGGACGAATACGGGAATACATACCTGTATGTCGATGAAGATATGCGGCTCAGGCTGGAAACGAAGCTGATCCACAGCATCGTGACGAGCTTCAAGGTGCAGCCGGTCTAAAACCTGCGGGGCAAGTTTCTCTCCCTTTCCTTGCTCCAACGGCCCGGCATTGAAACTCCATGATCTTTGACAAAGAAAGCCCGGTGGGAGGCCACCGGCGCAGCATAAGGCAGGCGGATACATTCTGTCCTGTACCGAGCCATACGGCCGGTGCGCCATGACCTCCCTCCTGGGAGCGAGCGATCAACACCAGGCCGCAAAGCGGGCGTGGCTGCCTGCGGGCGGGGACGTACAGGGAGGTCAAAGATACTCGCGCGTTGAACGCCCTCAAAGCATTGCGCGCCGCACCCATCAGCATGGGCCGGGGTGAGATTCCCGTGGAGCTGTGCCAGCAGCCATCCGGTTTTGCCTATTTTGTATATTCAATGGTTTTGTATTATGAAAGGGTAAATACTATGCAAAACGAAAAAATAGCTGCACCTCAGATGGTGCGTGAATATAAAATCGGGAATACGACTTATGTTGTAAAATCCCATTCCAGACCAGACGCTACGGAGGACGCCGTTTCCAAAGTAAAGCGCCTGATCCGGAACGACCTCCGAAAAAAGCCCCAAAAACCGTAAAAGGCAGCAGACAGTTTCCAGGCAGCGCGGTATAATGAATGTAGGAAAAGCATTGTCTGTTTGACTGTCGGATAAGGAGGTTACAATGTTACAGTCAAACATCCGCCCTGCCGCAGACAGTTTTCCTTTTGCAGTTTTGACCCCGGAGGAAATCACGGCGCTCTATTGCCGGTTATCCCAGGACGATAAACAGGAGGGCGACAGCAACAGCATTATCAATCAGAAAAAAATCCTCAAGAAATACGCAATGGACAGAGGGTATACCAATATCCAGTTCTATATTGATGACGGCATTTCCGGGACCACGTTCAACCGTGCAGGCTTCCAGAGCATGATCGCGGATGTGGAGGCCGGAAAAGTGAAGCGGGTGATCGTAAAGGATATGTCCCGCCTTGGCCGTGACTATTTGCAGGTGGGGATGTATACGGAAATTTTCTTCCCGGAGCATGACGTCCATTTTATCGCTGTCAACGATGGAGTGGACAGCAATCAGGAAGATAACGAGTTTACCCCCTTCCGCAATATCATCAATGAATGGTATGCGAAGGACACCAGCAAAAAAATCCGGGCTGTGAAGCGTTCAAAGGGAATGGCCGGCGAGCACATCGGTTCACATCCTCCCTACGGGTACATGAAGAACCCGGAGAACAAAAAGGAGTGGATCGTGGACGAAGAAGCCGCCGAAGTGGTACGGGAAATCTTCCGGCTGTGCGTCAGCGGCTATGGTCCTACGCAGATCGCCCATATCCTGACGGAGCGGGAAATCCTCTGCCCTACCTATTACGCATTGGAGAAAGGCGGAAAGCCACGGACTGTACTTCCGGCAGACAAGTTTGCATGGAACGCCCCGGCAGTTGCAGCGATTTTGGAAAGAACGGATTATCTGGGACATACGGTAAATTTTAAGACACATAACAAGTCTTATAAGTGCCATAAGAAAATCAAGCATACCCCGGATCAATGGAAAGTCTTTGAAGGAACCCATGAGGCAATCATTGACAGGGAAACTTTTGAGATTGTCCAGAAAATCCGAGCAGGCAAACGGCGTCCTACCAGGATGGGGGAAATGCCGATGTTCTCTGGGCTGCTCTACTGTGCAGACTGTGGACGAAAGCTGAGTTTCCACCGCCGAGTCGGTGAACCGGTAGAGAAACACAATTATCTCTGTGAGAATTATCGGAGCAACACTTCCAAATGCACCATGCACTATATCCGTCATGTAGTTGTGGAAAAGATCGTTCTTGAAAACCTGCGGGAAGTCATCCATTATGTTTCTAACTATGAGGACGATTTTGTACGGATGGTGATGGATGCCGACATGAAGCAAAAAAGCCGGGAACTGGCACAGCAGAAAAGGCGGTTAGCTGAAATCCAGAAGCGTATTGGAGAACTGGACACCATTTTCCAGCGTATCTATGAGGACAATATTATCGGCAAACTTTCTGACGAGCGTTTTATGAAAATGTCAAAAGGCTATGAGGACGAGCAGCGTACCTTGCAGGCCGAGGCAGATATCATTCAGAATGAGCTTCAGAAGGAAGAAAAGAAAAGCGTCGATGTGAAACGCTTTCTCGCCGTTGTGAAGAAGTACACAGACCTGACCGAGCTGACCCCTGAAATCCTCCATGAATTTGTGGATAGGATTATCGTCCATGCTCCTGATAAGAGCAGCGGCAGACGGTTACAGGAAATTGAGATCATCTACAATCATATCGGAGAATTTGACCGTTCAAAGGTCACTCTCTGGAAAGGAAATGCGGTATAGCATATCCAATGCCATACCGCATAATCCAAAATCTAAAAAACATCCTTATGAAAACCTTGTTAATACTGGATTTTCGGGGTTTGTTGCTCTTTTTCGATATTCGGTTGAATTATCTCTTTGAGAACTGTGGAGCGCGACGAGCTGCTTTGAGACCGTATTTCTTACGCTCTTTCATTCGTGGATCACGTGTTAAGAATCCAGCTTTCTTAAGAACTGGTCTGTAATCACCATCTACTGTAAGTAATGCACGGGAGATACCATGTCTGATTGCTCCTGCCTGTCCTGTGTATCCGCCACCTTTAACGTTTACTAAAACATCAAATTTATCAGATGTCTCTGTAGCTACTAATGGCTGACGAACGATAACTTTTAATGTATCTAATCCGAAATACTCATCGATATCTCTTTTGTTGATTGTGATCTTACCTGTACCTGGTACTAAGTATACTCTGGCAACAGATGATTTTCTTCTTCCTGTTCCGTAATTCTTTGTATTAGCCAATGTCCTTTACCTCCTAATTAGAATGTTAAAACTTCTGGTTTCTGAGCAGCATGTTTGTGATCAGGTCCAGCGTATACAAATAATTTTGTGTACATCTGTCTTCCTAAAGGTCCTTTTGGAAGCATGCCTTTTACAGCGTACTCGATAACTCTTTCAGGATGTTTTGCTAACATTTCTTTTAATGTAGTCTCTTTCATTCCACCTACATATTCAGAGTGGCTATAGTATACTTTCTGGTTTAATTTCTTACCAGTTACTTTAATCTTCTCTGCGTTAACAACGATTACATAATCACCTGTATCGATGTGTAGTGTAAAGATTGGTTTATTCTTTCCTCTTAATACTTTAGCAACTTCAGATGCTCAACGTCCTAATGTCATACCTTCAGCGTCAACTACATACCATTTTCTGTCAATGGTAGCTGGGCTAGCCATAAAAGTTTTCATTGATATTCCTCCTAAAAATAATGTTATGAAATGCTTCCACAATGTGAATGTCCAGGACACATCGCTTTGTCATTAAATAAATTGTTTATAGTTTAAATGTCCACCGGGGCTTTTGGTGAGACATTAATTCACTATCACAGACTTATGTATTATATTACACTATCCCTCGTGTATCAAGTTCTTTTTTTGCATTGTACAGATGAATTTTTTGTATCTTTTTTGTATTTATGTCCTGATTTAGTAACCCATTCCTGTATCTGTATTTTTAATGATTTTTACAAGACGGCTTGTTCCAAGTCTGTCAGCACCAAGTCTCATAAACTCTTCTGCATCATCAAAAGAAGATATTCCACCGGCAGCTTTTACCTTCACTTCCGGTCCGACATGTTTTCTCATCAACTCAACATCTGCAAAGGTTGCTCCTGCTGTGGAGAATCCGGTAGAAGTTTTGATGAATTCTGCACCTGCATTGGTAACGATCTCACACATTTTGATCTTCTCTTCTTCTGTGAGAAGACATGTTTCAATGATAACTTTTAAAATTTTGCCATTGCATGCTTCATGGATCTGTCTGATCTCATCTTCAACTTCATCATATCTGCCATCTTTTAAAAATCCGATGTTGATAACCATATCAATTTCTTCCGCACCATTTGCAATTGCATCTTTTGTCTCAAAAACTTTTGTAGCTGTTGTATGGTATCCGTTTGGAAAACCGATAACTGTACAGATTGGAAGCTTTCCTTCCACATATTCTGCTGCCTGTTTTACATACGCTGCCGGAATGCATGCAGATGCACATTCATATTTGATCCCATCATCAAGGATCTCTTTGATGTCAGTCCATGTAGCAGTCTGTGAAAGTAATGTGTGGTCAACAATTTTTAATACGTCTTTTTTTCCATGATTTTTCCTTTCATTGCAGGCAGAACTTCCTGTTTTCCTGAAATTCCACACTGTTTCATGCTATTTATAGATAGTTTTATTTTACAATTTATAATATTACTTATTTTAATTCCCCGAGCAAAGATGTTCCGATCGTATTCTCCGGCATTGCAATATTAAAATTATCTGCAACTGTTGCCCCGATTACAGCAAATGTATCTGTATCTGCAAGTTTTCCGGAACCTTCCATGGATTTGGAGTACGCAAGGAATGGAACCTGTTCTCTTGTATGGTCAGTTCCTGTGTAGGTTGGATCATTTCCGTGATCCGCTGTAATGATCAAAAGATCATCTTCCTGCAGTACATTCAAAAATTCTCCGAGTTTCACATCAAATCTCTCTAGCTCTTCTGCATAACCTTTTACATTTCTTCTGTGTCCCCATAACGCATCAAAATCTACCAGGTTCACAAAACAAAGACCTGTAAAATCTCTTCCTGCGATCTCGATCGTCTGATCCATACCATGCACTGAGCTTTTGGATTTGTTGGATTCTGTAATTCCTTCCCCATCGAAAATATCATTGATCTTTCCGACAGAGATCACATCGTATCCCGCGTCCTTTAATGCATTCAATACGGTTCTTCCGTATGGCTTTAATGCATAATCATGACGGTTGCTGGTACGTTTGAACTCGCCTTTCTTCCTGCCCACATATGGGCGGGCGATCACCCGGCCGACTTTCCATTCATCCCTTAATGTGAGTTCGCGTGCGATCTCACAGCAACGATATAATTCTTCCAGACCGAAAGTCTCTTCGTTTCCACAAATCTGGAGTACAGAATCTGCAGATGTATACACGATCATATGACCGGTTGCGATTTCTTCTTCTGCGAGTTCATCGAGGATCTCTGTTCCACTGGCACTTTTATTCCCGATGACTTTATGTCCCGTCCTCTTCTCCAGTTCTTCGATAAGTTCCTTTGGAAATCCTGTTTCCGTAAATGTCTGGAACGGAGTTGTGATATGAAGTCCCATCATCTCCCAGTGACCAGTCATCGTATCTTTTCCGGTGCTTGCCTCGTTCATCTTAGCATAATATGCCAATGGTTTCTCTGTCGGGGCAATCCCTTCCAATTCTTTTAAATTGGCAATTCCAAGCTTCTGCATGTTTGGGATCTGTATTCCACCCATTGCTGCTGCAATATGTCCAAGTGTATCCGCTCCTGCATCATGATACTCTGCTGCATCCTTTGCATTGCCGATCCCACAGGAATCAATAACGATTGTAAAAATTCTCTTATATTTTTTTGCTTCCATATTTTCTTCCTCCGCCATTCCGGCAACAGATCAGTTTTTATTTCCCGATTCTTCCATTCTCGCGATCCTCTTGTATCAGTCTGCGGATCGCTTCCACCCCTACTTTGATCGCAGATTCTGTATCATGTACAATTGTATTCTCCATTCCGAGTGCATTTCTCTCTTGATTTCCCATTACCAGAAAATCCGAACCACAGCGCACACGCAGGTGAGCAGCCGCAATAAATAACGCTGCTGATTCCATTTCAGAAGCTTTGCATCCCAGACGCTTCCACGCTTCCCATTTGTTCAAAAGCTCGTAGCTTACCGGCATTCTCTCCGGTTCATGCTGTCCGTAAAAGGCATCCTTGCACTGAACAACCCCTGTATGATAAGGATATCCCAGTTCCTTTGCAGCCGCTACGAGAGCATTCGTCACTTCCAGATCTGCTACTGCCGGATACTCGATCGGTGCATACTCCCTGCTGGTGCCTTCCATACGTACTGCACCTGTTGCAACTACTATATCGCCACCCTTTACATCAAGATCGATCCCTCCGCAAGTTCCGACACGGACAAAAGTATCTGCTCCGCACAAAACAAGCTCTTCCATAGCGATTGTTGCTGATGGTCCGCCGATTCCGGTAGATGTTACACTTACCTTCTCTCCGTCAAGGTACCCTGTATATGTAACAAATTCTCTGCTGTCTGCGACCAGCTTCGCATCATCAAAGTGCCTGGCGATCTTCTCACATCTCTTCGGATCACCCGGCAGGATCACATAACGTCCCACATCGCCTGGTCTGATCTGTAAATGATACTGTAATCCGACTTCTCCCGAATAATTCTGCATAGAAACCTCCTTAATAAAATATGTTCCGGATATACATCCTCCGTTCTGCTTCTCGTGTCACATTTCCGTCCCGATTCATATACTTGTATATTATCCCATACTATAGTTGTATTATATAATTATACATGTCTATTTTCAATATCATTATTTTACAAAAATAATGATATTTTTTTATCGATTGTGTACAATCAGTATGTATTTTTCACAAAAATCCTATGCATTTTTAAATTAGACATGTTGTTTTTATTTTTAACCTATCTAATTTTTCTCTATATTACGTTGACTTTTTATACCAATAGATTTATCATTAAAATTGGTATATATCAATATTTAAACAGAATCCACACAAGGGAGAGTTCCTTTTATGACAATGTCTGATACATCTGTAAACAAAAAATTAAAACACGTCAGAGTCTATGACCAGCTTTATGAGCAGATTTTGAATGGAACTTATCCTGCCGGCTCTCAGCTTCCTTCAGAGACACTTTTGTCTGAGCATATGGGTGTCAGCCGGATGACTCTCAGAAAGTCGCTGGCACTTCTGATCGAAGATGGCATTGTAAAAAATGTTCCAGGCGTCGGTAATTTCATCTGTTCGCCAGATACAGAACGTAAGCAGGAATCAGATCTGTCTTCGAATAAACATCCGATTTTTTCGTATAGCACAAAAGTACCGGACAATACGGAACTGGATTTTCGTATGGAACCACCTACCAGATCTATTCTAGACACACTGAATCAATATACTCCCGCCGTGGTCATTACTGACCGCTGGTATAAGAAAGATAATGTTCCGTTTGCCTACAGCCTCAGTTTTCTTCCAATTGAGCTGATCGCAGAGAAGCAGATCGATCTGACGCACCCTGATGAACTGCTTCATTATCTGGAATCAGACTGTTACAAAACAATGGCTTCCTGTCACAGGATCTGTTCTTACACGACAACCGGCAATTTTACTGCTGACAAATATGCCATTTCAGAACATGATTCTTTTCTCCTGATACAGGAAAACATCTACGATGAAAACGGAAGAATACAGGTTTCAAGTAAGCACTATATTCCTGCTGGATTATTCCGCATCGAACTTTCTTTATAAAAAAGCTTTTATAAAAAAGTGACCTCTGATTGTGATATTTCACTTTCAGAGGCCACTTTTATTTTTTACTTTTTATAAATTCTTTACGGTTGCAATATCAATCGGAGTAAGCTCTTCTGTTGCAGTCTCAAGACTTCGTGCCAGAGCATTTGCCGTATCCATTGCTGTGATACAATATACACCTGTCTCAATTGCATTACGACGGATCAGGAATCCATCACGGTTTTTATCACCGTTACCCTGTGTTGGTGTGTCAATTACAAGGTCGATCTTATGGCCGAGGATTAAGTCCATAACGTTTGGTGATTCCTGGGAGATCTTGTTAATACGTAATGCATTTACTCCATGCTCCTGTAAATATTTTGCAGTACTTCTTGTTGCATAGATCTTGTATCCAAGAGCTTCGAATCTCTTAGCAACACCTACAGCTTCCGGTTTATCTGCGTCTTTTACAGTCATGATCATCTGTTTGTATTTTGGAAGTTTTACACCTGCACCTAAGAATGCTTTGTATAAAGCTTCATTAAATGTCTTAGCAATACCAAGACACTCACCCGTAGACTTCATTTCAGGTCCTAAGGAGATCTCTGCACCACGGAGTTTCTCGAAAGAGAATACCGGCATCTTGATCGCAATGTAATCAGCAGTCGGAGCAAGTCCCGGTTCATATCCCATACCACGGATCGTCTCGCCAATGATTACTTTTGTTGCCAGGTCAACGATCGGAATACCTGTTACTTTACTGATATATGGTACAGTTCTTGAAGAACGTGGGTTTACCTCAATTACATAAACCTGCTCATCCATAACGATGAACTGGATATTGATCAGACCGATTACATGAAGTGCCTGTGCCAGACGTTTTGTATATTCAACGATCATCTCTTTGACAGGTTCGCTGATCGTAGGAGCCGGATAAACGGAGATACTGTCTCCGGAGTGGATACCGGTACGCTCGATATGCTCCATGATACCAGGGATCAGGATGTCTGTTCCGTCACATACTGCGTCAACCTCGATCTCTTTTCCCTGTAAATATTTATCTACGAGAATTGGATGATCCTGTGCGATACGGTTAATAATTCCGATAAACTCTTCGATCTCTTCATCATTGAATGCGATCTTCATGCCCTGTCCACCTAATACGTAAGAAGGACGGACTAATACAGGGTATCCGAGGCGGTTAGCAACTGCTTTTGCTTCCTCAGCCGTGAACACTGTTCCACCTGCCGCTCTAGGAATCTTTGTCTTCTCAAGGATCTCATCGAATAATTCACGGTCTTCTGCTGCATCAACATCTTCTGCCTTTGTTCCAAGGATCTTAACTCCCATCTTCATAAGGCTCTCTGTTAATTTGATCGCAGTCTGACCACCAAACTGTACAACTGCTCCATCCGGTTTCTCGATCCTAACGATTGCTTCCACATCTTCCGGTGTGAGTGGCTCAAAGTAAAGCTTATCAGCGATATCAAAGTCAGTGGATACTGTTTCCGGGTTGTTATTTACAATAACAGTCTCCCATCCTTCTTTTGCAAATGCCCATGTACTGTGAACAGAACAATAATCGAACTCGATACCCTGTCCGATACGGATCGGACCGGAACCTAAAACTAATACTTTTTTCTGTGGATGTGTCTCTTCCGCTTCGTTCTCACTTCCGAATACAGAGTAATAATACGGTGTAGTAGCTTCGAACTCAGCAGCACATGTATCTACCATCTTATATGCGGCAACGATTCCGTTGTCATAACGCATATCATGAATTTCTTTTACGGATTTTCCGGTAAGTTCTGCAATTACATTATCCGGGAATTCAATACGCTTTGCTTCTTTTAACAGATCAATTGTTAATGGCTCTGTCTTTAATGCATTCTCCATCTCAACGATGATCGCAAGCTTATCAATAAACCATTTGTCAATGCTGGTGATCTCATGGATCTCGTCATATGTGAACTGACGGCGTAATGCTTCTGCGATCACCCAGATTCTTCTGTCATCTACTACTTTTAACTGTTCTCTCAACTGTTCATCTGTCAGATCTGTAAAATCATAAGACATCAGGCTGTCTACATGCTGTTCCAGAGAACGGATCGCTTTCATCAAAGCTCCTTCAAAGTTATTGCAGATACTCATAACCTCTCCAGTTGCTTTCATCTGAGTTGTCAGTGTTCTCTTTGCTGTAATAAATTTATCAAATGGAAGTCTTGGGATCTTAACTACACAGTAGTCAAGCATTGGCTCAAAACTTGCATACGTCTTTCCTGTGATCGCATTTTTGATCTCGTCTAAAGTATATCCAAGGGCAATCTTTGCAGCAACTTTTGCAATTGGGTATCCTGTTGCTTTGGATGCAAGAGCTGAAGAACGGGATACACGTGGGTTTACCTCAATTACACAGTACTCAAAAGATTCCGGGTGTAATGCATACTGCACATTACATCCACCTGTGATATTTAACTCAGAAATAATATTCAGTGCTGAAGTACGTAACATCTGATATTCTTTATCTCCTAATGTCTGGGATGGAGCTACTACGATAGAGTCACCTGTATGGACACCAACCGGGTCAATATTCTCCATATTACAAACAGTAATGCAGTTTCCGTTCGCATCACGCATCACTTCGTACTCGATCTCTTTCCATCCAGCGATGCAGCGCTCTACAAGAACTTCACCAACACGGCTCAGGCGAAGACCATTTGTTAAAATATCTACTAATTCCTGCTCGTTGTGTGCGATACCGCCGCCACTTCCTCCAAGTGTAAATGCCGGACGAAGAACAACCGGGTATCCGATCGTATTTGTAAATTTAATACCATCCTGAACGTTGTTTACAACCTGTGATGCTGCACATGGCTCACCAATCTTCTCCATTGTATCTTTAAACGCCTGACGGTCTTCAGCTTTGAAAATAGTCTCTGCAGTTGTACCGATCAGTTTTACACCATACTTATCAAGAATTCCTTTTTCAGCAAGCTCCATACCAAGGTTTAATCCTGCCTGTCCACCCAGGGTAGGAAGAACGCTGTCCGGTTTTTCTTTTGCAATGATCTGTTCTAATACTTCAACAGTTAAAGGCTCAATATATACTTCATCCGCAATCTCTTTATCTGTCATGATGGTCGCCGGATTGGAGTTTACAAGTACAACTTCCACACCTTCTTCTTTTAAAGAACGGCATGCCTGTGTACCGGCATAGTCAAACTCAGCTGCCTGTCCGATGACGATCGGGCCGGAACCAATTACTAATACTTTTTTAATGTCTTTATTTTTTGGCATACAATTTCTCCTTCTATGATATTCGAATTTATTCTCTGTGCTTCGCTCGAGCACACTCGTCAGTTACGACATCATCTCAATGAAACGGTCAAACAGGTATCCGGAGTCCTGTGGTCCAGGGCATGCTTCCGGGTGGAACTGTACAGTGAAAATGTTCTTTCCTACATACTCTAAACCTTCGTTGGTGCCATCATTGACATTTACGAATGCCGGCTTTGCAACGTTTGGATCCAGAGTATCTGTATCAACAACATATCCATGATTCTGGGATGAAATGTATACACGGTTAGTTTTTAAATCTTTGACAGGGTGGTTTCCGCCACGGTGTCCGTATTTCATTTTGTGGGTATCAGCACCTGTTGCAAGTGCCATTAACTGATGACCTAAGCAAATAGCAAAAATAGGAGTATCGGAATCGTACAGTTTCCTGATCTCTTTGATAATGTCTGTACATTCTTTTGGATCTCCAGGGCCGTTGCTTAACATGATTCCGTCCGGATTCGTACTTAAGATTTCCTCTGCAGTTGTGTGTGCCGGATAAACGGTCACTTCACAGCCACGATTATTTAAAGACTGGGCAATATTATTCTTTGCACCGAAATCCATGAGTGCCACACGTTTTCCTGTGCCGCTTAATACTCGTTTTTCCTCACAGGTAACTTTGTCTACGACATTTCCTGTTGTATAAGCTTTTAATTTAGGAATAATTTCTTCTATATTATAGTTCTCGTTTGTCGTAATCATACCATTCATCGTACCCTTTTCACGTAAGATCTTGGTAAGTGCACGTGTATCAATTCCTGCGATTCCAGGAATATCATTTTTTGTCAGGAAATCCTGGATTGTTCCCTCACAACGGAAGTTGCTTGGCATTCTGGATAACTCCCGTACAATGTATCCGTCCGGCCATGGTTTCTTTGACTCCATATCCGGTGTGATACCATAGTTACCAATTAATGGATATGTCATAACCACTGCCTGTCCTGCATAGGAAGGATCGGTCAATACCTCCAGATAACCAGTCATTGAAGTGTTAAAAACGATCTCACTGATGACTTCTCTGGTAGAACCAATGCTTGTTCCTGTAAATACATTCCCATCTTCGAGTATCAAAAAAGCTTTCATTTGTTTCCCTGTCCTTTCATCTTTTTTTCCCAAAAAAAAAAACGTTTCCGTTTTTCCTTTTGCTCTACATGAACTATATATGGGCAGTCAAACCGGATATTGCTATCCGCTCCAAAACATACCTTTATTGTAAGCAAGGGAATGATATTGAAACATTCCCTTGCTTAAATTGTAATGAGTTTATCATATGTAGTTGTAATTTTCAACCTTTTTCATGGAATCCGAAGGAAAAATTTTTTTCCAACGCATTTCCTTCCCACATTATTTTATTCTTCTTCCTCTTCCGGTTCGTCTTTCGCCCAGCCGTAAGCGTATTTGACCGCTTTGTTCCAGCCTTTCCGTTTTGTCTGGCGTTCCTCCTCGCTCATCTGAGGAGAGAATATCTGGTCGATACTCTGATTTTTGATGACATCTTCCTTGCTCTTCCAGTAACCAACGGCAAGTCCGGCAAGATAGGCGGCGCCCATCGCAGTCGTCTCTATACAGCTTGGACGCTTGACCGGTGCATTGATCATGTCTGCCTGAAACTGCATTAAGAAGTTGTTGGCGCTTGCCCCGCCATCCACTTTCAAAGATTTCAATTCTACACCGGCGTCTGCACGCATTGCATCGATGACATCACACACCTGAAGATCGATAGATTCCAGCGTGGCGCGGATGATATGATTTTTGTTGGTACCTCTTGTGATGCCAACGATCGTACCTCTCGCATACTGATCCCAGTGCGGTGCGCCCAGTCCGGTAAATGCCGGAACCACATAACAGCCGTGGGTTCCGTGTACTTTTTTTGCCATGTACTCAGAGTCTGCGGAGGAATCGATCAGCCTCATATTGTCGCGAAGCCACTGGATTGCCGCTCCTGCAACGAAAATCGAACCTTCCAGAGCATAGTTTACTTTTCCGTCCAGTCCCCATGCAATGGTCGTCACAAGACCATTTTTTGAAAATACCGGTTTTTCTCCTGTATTCATTAAAAGGAAACATCCGGTTCCGTATGTGTTTTTTGCCTCTCCTGCATGGAAACAGGTCTGTCCAAAAAGTGCCGCCTGCTGGTCACCTGCCGCTCCTGCGATCGGTATCTCATCCCCTAAGAAGGACGGATCGGTGTAACCATAAATCTGGCTGGACGGCACCGGTGTCGGAAGCATGCTCTCAGGAATATCCAGTTCCTGTAAAATCTCCTTGTCCCAGCACAGATCATTGATGTTAAAAAGCATGGTTCTCGAAGCATTGGAATAATCCGTCACATGCACCGCACCCTTCGTAAATTTCCAGATCAGCCATGTCTCCACGGTACCGAATAATAATTTGCCCTCGTTCGCCAGCTCTCTTGCACCTTTTACATTGTCTAAGATCCACTTGATCTTCGTCGCAGAGAAATATGCATCAATGATCAGTCCCGTTTTTTTCCGGTAAACTTCTTCCAGTCCTTTTTTCTTCAGTCCATCCGCAATATCAGATGTTCTGCGGCACTGCCATACAATCGCATTGTAGATCGGTTCTCCCGTCTCTTTATTCCACACGATGGAAGTCTCACGCTGGTTTGTGATACCGATCGCTGCAATATCGGAAGCCGCAGCTCCGATCATGTTCATCGCCTCCACCGAAACACCAAGCATCGATGACCATATTTCATTTGCGTCATGCTCCACCCAGCCCGGATTCGGGAAAAACTGACGGAACTCTTTCTGCGCCATCGAGCAGATCTCTCCTTTTTCATTGAATAAAATACAACGGTTACTTGTTGTTCCCGCATCTAATGCCATTACATATTTTGCCATGCCTGTTTCTCCTTTCAACTCTGCTGCAAAATGCTCCCCTGTTCTTTTGAACTTTTACCATTTGACTGCACCATAAATCAGACATAAAAATGGGAGATGACACATCGAAAATATACTGCTACACCCCACAGCAGTATTCCTTTGAATCATCTCCACTCTCTGATTTCTACTCATTTATTCAATTATGTCTGAACTTTTGCTTCCATTGATGGAATCATTATAGCATATATGCATAAAAAAGCAATGTTTTACCGAGAATTTTTATATATTTTTATTGTACAGTTCTATTCTTCCCATACCTGGTAAAATCGATTCTGTTTTCCGACACTCAGTAATAAAGAAAATGACTATTTATGCGCCGTTACATAATACTCCGCCTGCTTCTGATAAAGCTTCGCATAGATTCCATTTCTCTCCATCAAAGAATCATGCGTTCCCTCCTCCACGATCTCACCATGGTCAAGCACAACGATCCGGTCGCAGAATTTGCAGCTGCTCATGCGATGGGAAATGTAAACGGCTGTTTTCTCTCCCACAAGGGAGTCGAAGTTTTCATAGATTCCAGCTTCCGCAATCGGATCCAAAGCTGCGGTCGGCTCATCTAAAATGACAAACGGTGCGTCTTTATACAACGCTCTTGCGATCGCCACTTTCTGTGCCTCACCGCCGGATGGTGTGACACCCTCTCCATTTTCCTGATACAAAAATGTACACTCTTTCTTCGGCAGCCCCTCCACAAATTCGTTCAGCCCGATCTTCGTAAGCACCTGTTTCAAACGCCTCTTATCTACCTGCCCACCTGCTGCGATATTTTCGTCCAGTGGAAAAGCAAACAGCTTGAAATTCTGAAACACCACGGAAAAAATCTGTAGATATTCCTCATAATCATATTTTTCAATATTGATTCCATTGAGGCAGATTTCTCCCTCGGTTGGCTCATAAAGCCGTAAAAGCAGTTTGATGAGTGTCGTCTTTCCTGCTCCGTTCATGCCGACAAGTGCCATTTTCTGCCCAATTTTAAAATCCAGACTGACATTTTTCAGAATATCATCTGCTGTGCCCGGATAACAGAATGACACATTGCGGAAGGATAATTCATACTTGTTATCATCCCGCTTCTCGATTGGAAGTGTGCCATCATAATGCATGTTCGGACGTTTGATAAAATCTTCGTAAGTTTTCAGATACTCATTGCGGTAATTGATCTGGTTATACTGCATCAGGATATTCTGCACACCGGTCATCATCGTGATGATCGCCCCGGAGTACATAAGCACATCCCCGACGGATACCGCACCGGACATTGCCATAACCGCCACATAGACGTAGATATACCCCGCAAGAAGCTGTATAACAAATGAAAACTTTGCCTGATTTTTTCCCTCGAAAATCCCTTCTTCTGAAAAATAGGATGATGCATTGATACATGTCTCATTTTTTCCACAAAGATAATCCTGCATTCCATAAAGCCTGATATCCTTCGCCGCCGTCTCCGATGTAAAGATTTTAAACAGATAACCATATAAAAAATTGATACGCTCATTTTCATGATTGAGTTCCACCTGTTTTTTCCCAATGCGCTCCGAAACACGAACATTTACCCAGAAAGAAAATGCAAACATCCCTGCTAACAGAGCAGTCATCAGGATTATTTTCCATACTGCAACATGCGCTCCCTGTGCCGACTGCACGATCAGTATAAGAAGAAACACGAGTGCAAACAGAACTTTGACACATTCTGTAAAAAATTTATAAATCGAGTCCAACTGCGCCTCAATATCACCGGCACCATTCACTCCCCCTCTGGTTCTCCGGAAGGCAATCTGATTTTCCTCTTTTTCAATCTCCTCAAACTCCATGGAAAATGCCTTCTCTGCTGTCCGTCTTTTGGTCTCATTGCGGCTTGGGCTTGCGTATTGTTCAAATATCTGATTGCACATTATGTAAATCAGCCGTACAACAAGAACTGCTAATATCATGATCCAGACATAATGTACCGCTGTCGTATATTCTTCCAACAGCAGGGTGTCAATGATCCTCGCATAGAGAATGCTGTTGATATAAGAGATACCTGCGCCGCAGACCGCTCCAGCCACGATTGCAGCACCAAGCTGTCTGTATCCTTTCGTCTGGAAAATCAGATAGTTCCACATCTCCTTAATCGACATCTGCCGCACCTCCTTCTCCATAATATTTGCTCTGGACTAAAAACAGTTCGTAGTATTTTCCTTTTTGCTCCATCAGCTCCTCGTGGCTTCCACATTCTGCAATCCTTCCATCGGACAACAGCAATATTTCTTCGCAGAAGCGTGTGGAAGCAAGCCTGTGTGAAATAAACAGCGCTGTGATATCCGCCAATGTCCGGTTATAGATCTCATAAATTTCGGACTCCGCCAGTGCGTCTAATGCTGCCGTCGGTTCGTCCAGCAGGATTATGGACGGATCACGATATAATGCCCTTGCCAAAAGCAGCTTCTGCGTCTCGCCACCGGAAAGGCGCACGCCATCCTGACTTAATTCTTTTCCAAGATTGGTAGAAAGCCCCTGCGGCAATGCTTTCACTTTCTGGGAAAGTCCTGCTTTTTCCAGACATTCCCATACTTTTTCCTCGTCCCACTGCTCGTTAAGTGCCACATTTTCTGCCACGGAATAGGCCAGAGTAAAGGTATCCTGAAAAACAGCTGACTCATGCCTGTAATAAGCTTCCCGGTCTAATTCCCTTGTATCGATTCCATTGACATAAACCGTTCCCTTTGTCGGCAGATACAGACCTGATATTAATTTCACAAGCGTTGACTTTCCGGCACCGTTCAAACCGACTAACGCCTTGTGTTCCCCGCTCTTTAAGAAAAAAGAAATATCATTTAGCACTGGTTTTTCTGCACCTTTATAGCAGAAAGTCACATGGTCAAACACCACTTCCACTGTCTTAAACTGGTTTTGCGGAATCTTTTTCTCACCTGCATCCTCGCCCAGATTCAGAAAATTCCGAAAATCTGTGATATGGACACTACAGTATTTCATCTTCGCAAAACTGTCACTTACCTGTGCAAACCATGCAGAAAAACCTCCGATGATTCCCAGATAGAATACGAACATCGTCAGGGACATCCCATTTTTCAACTGGCTGATCAGATACAGATAACAGATCAGATCCCGTCCAGCTGTCAGAATGGTTTCCAACGATTTTCCGGCAAATGCGATACTATTCTTCTTCGCATTGCGTCTTCTGGTATTTTTGATCGCGTTTCCATATTTCCCGATGATCCATTTTTTCAACCCAAAAACACGGATATCCTTTCCGCTTATCGCATCATCAGAAAGCCGGTCGATATACTGCATCGTCATCTCATCCCTGGCATTCTCATCCCTGATTTTATTCTCATACCAGTCCGGCAGACTGTTACAAAGTGCACCAATAACGGAGAGCCCGAATAATAGTAAGAGGATCACCGGATGAATGGAACCTGCGATCACCATATAAACGAACAGACCAAGCACTCCGGTTCCAAATGCAGAGACCGCACGCAGCAAGCCCTCAACTCCTGCATTATTACAGCTGACTGCGTCACATGCTTTCTCCCGCAAAAGTTTCAGTTCCGGGTCTTCATACTGCTCCTGTGGTATCTCACAGATTTTTTTTGTAAACTGCCTCATAAAAAGCTGGGAACGCACCTCTATGTGATGATAGACATGTTTTTGCCTGATATACGTATCCGCTGCATTCACAAGTGCATAACCCACAAATGCAGAGAGAATTGCTGCAATCACCGTTACTGCGGATAAGCTTTCTCCAAGTAATCCAACGACCAGTGCGCTTAACATGGAACCGATCACCGGCACGATCACTGACAGGATGATTCCGGTTATCATATCTCTTATATAGCTTCTTTTTTCTTTCCATACAGGAGTAAAAACGAATCTAAAATTGCTCCAAAGGGTGTATTTTTTTGTTTTGTACATGTTGCGTCTCCTAAATGTAATCATTTCAAGTGTTGATACTATATGCTGCGCCGGCATTTTGTGTAATAAAATATTGGAAAGTTTTATTGTATAAGCTCCCAATTCAGGTTTGTAATCAGTTTTTATAAACATCTTGGGATAAAATTAACACAGATTTTTATGTTTACGCACAAAAAATGCACGGATTGCAAAAATCCGTGCACGAATGACATTTATAGTGGCAGCATAATCTCCGTCACAAAGACTTCCGCCTCATTTTTCCGGTTGATAAAGCCATCATATTTTTCTACGATCAGATTAATCCGCTTCAAGCCATGCCCGTGATTGCCACGCTTGTGCGTAATATACTCCTCATCCATCTTGCGCACGGTCTCATTGGTGGCATTGCTCACGGAAATATAAAGCTGCTCCTTGAACTGTCCAATATAAAGGCGGATGAACTGCTGCTCTTTTGGTACTTTCTCACACGATTCCACAGCATTGTCGATCAGATTTCCGATCACAACGCACAGATCAATGTCTGTCACTGTCGTTTCTTTCGGAACCGTTGCCTTGTAATCGACCGGGATGCCATTACGGATTGCCAGTGAGATTTTGGAATTCAGTATTGCATCCACACCGATATTTCCGGTATCAAACAGGAGATTGATGTCGTCTAAATCAGTCTCCAGCTTATCAAGGTACGCTCTTGCCTCACTGATATCGTCCATCGCAAGGTAAGCTTTTAGCGACTGCATATGATTGTGATAATCATGCCTCCAGCCACGCATGGTCATGTATACATTATTCACTTCTTCGATCTGATTCTTCACAAGCTTGTTCTGGTAGGCTTCCGTGCTCTTCTCATAGTAGGTTTTTATGAGAAGGCGGAACAGGATAGAGGCGGATGCCAAAAGTGCAGCTGATGCAAGAAAAATCAGAAAAATATCTTTGATTTCCAATGTTTGTTTCCTCAAATATGTTTTGTATTGAATGATTTTCCTGAAATGTGGTTGACAGAGTCTCTTTCTTCTTGTATTATTTTGTATAAGAAATGGGTTCTTTTACTGAGTACAACCATTTAGTTGGAAAAGTTTGCTCGTTTCTTTTTTTATTTCTATCACATCATATAAATACATCTTATCATCTCTGGCATGCCGTATCAACATGATTGCCTGAAACACGTTATATTTCTCAATTACTCCATCATCATTAAAAATTGGCAATGCAAAACGGGTTTCATAACGATACCACCCATATTTAGCATCTTTTGTGTGTTTTTCTTTTCGATTTTCCTCATACTTTTTATCAAATGCAATTTCAATCATTTCCGGTATTCCCTGAGCTGCATTCGCCTTCGCCTTTGCGCTTGCGCCCTTTAAGCAATGCGTATAATTAGAGTTTGCATATTCATCTGACAAATCATTTCCAATATAAACAATATCCTTCGTATCCGCTATCTCATAAAATTCGCCAACATATTTTTTCAAATATTTTTCTACATCTTTCCAATTAATATTTCTTTTTCCTTTGAAAATAATGTCGTTGATTAATACAACTCTTTTTCCGTCAAGATCAGTTACAATGCGCACATTTTTCTTCAAGTTATTTCGTTCTCCTTTTACATTTCGCTTTCGTTCTTCATTTTTTAACTTATAGGGGAAAATAGATAGATTAATGTTGAAAACTTATAAGATAAAATTTCTGAAATCTATGTTTTTATTAACTTTACCACATCATCGGCATATTGTAAATCCATTCTTTTCGCTCAAAATAAACAGTCCAATAATATGTATAAAAATAGCCGTACGAAGATATTTCTTTTCTCTATTCGTTAATATCTTCGTACGGCTATGTCAATTATATTTTTTATATCGTGATTTTTAATCCACAGTGTATACGAAAAAATCAGAGACTTTCCTCATTCTCTTCCAAGATGATACTTTATAAACGCTTCATTCACTTCCTTATAGAAACTCCGGCTGACAGGAATGACACTGCTATCCGATAGAACACACTCCGTTCTTCCAATCCTGACAACTTTCTCAATATTCACTGCGTAACTGCGGTGTGTTGTAATGAATTCCTTTGACTTTTCCTGCACACTTTGCAGTAACTCTGAAAATCCAGTCTTTACTGTCACACATTCTCCACTGATCAAAAATAGATTTACATAATGTTTCTGAGCTTCGATATAAATTATATCCTTCAGATTAACACGGACAGACTGGCTGTCCTTTTTCACAAGGATGTAATTCTCCTCCTCTACCTCTTTCTGCGTTCTGGCATAGTCGAGAATCTCCCACAGCTTTTCCTCATCCACCGGCTTCATCAGATAACGGTACGCACCCACTTCATATCCATCGAACACATAACTTGCATCCGATGTCACAAAAACAAGGATCACATCCTTCTCTTTCTCACGAATCTGTCTGGCAAGTTCCATGCCGTTTTGTCCTCTCATGGAAATATCAAGAAAGATCACGTCATAGGCATTCTGCTCTGCTTTGAACAGATATTCTTCCGCACACTCAAACAGGTCTGTGCGAACTGCCGTATTCTTATTTTTCGCCCACTGGTCAATTTTTATTGCAAAAGCTTTCGCCTGTGCAGATTCATCCTCACAGTAGCAGATTGTCATTGTATGTTCCATAATTTTCCTAACTGGTTATATTACCCCACTGCAACTTCCACTCTTTTTCCGCCCTCAATTCAATGATAATACCCGGAAGACCTTTCTTTACCGGTTTCAGCTGGATATCATAGCGTCCTTCGCCAGACTCCCTGTTTGATGTAACAAAAAATCCTCCCAGCAATGCACAAAGTCCCAGCATAAATCCATGTCCTTTTCTTTTATAGTTATATGAACCTATTTGTTTTTGCCAATATCGATTGTGCAGCTCCAAATTTGTCCTGTTCTGCACCTATACATATTGTACGTATCCTACAATTCTACAATAAACTCTTCCACAAGTTTCGCACAATGCTCCGCCGCTTTTTTCTCAAAAGTAGGATAATCCATCTCCGCAGAGTTATCTGCCTTGTCAGAGATTGCACGGAGGATCACGAATGGGATTTCATTTAAGTATGCTGCCTGTCCGATCGCAGCCCCCTCCATCTCAGTGCAGAGTGGGTGGAAGTTCTCGACTAATTTGTCCTTCACTTCCTTATCACAGATAAACTGGTCGCCGCTTACGATCCTGCCGGAGAACACTTTCACTTCCGCGTTGACTTTCTCGCACACACTCTTGGCAAGGGATGCCATTCTCTCGTCTGCCGGAAAACTTAAAGTTCCAAGCTGTGGGATCTCGCCTAATGGATAACCGAATACACGGACATCCATGTCATGCTGAAGGACATCTGTGGAAACAACGATATCCCCGATATCGATCTGTGCGTCCAGAGAACCTGCGATACCGGTGTTGATGATATGTGTCACGTCAAATAAATCTGCAAGGATCTGTGTGCAGATACCAGCATTTACTTTACCGATACCACTGCGCACAATGACAACCTCAACACCATTTAATGTTCCCTCGAAAAATTCCATATTTGCTTTTTTTGTTGTTTTTGCAACATTCATCTTTGATTTTAAAGTTTCAACTTCGAGCTCCATTGCTCCGATAATTCCGATTTTTTTCATCTCGTTCTGTTCTCCTGTTCTCATTTACTTTCTCGTACTCTGACTCGTTTTATTCATCCATAAGCCGAACTGTTTAATTGGTATTCTAACATAAAAATGGAAATTTCGCTTTATTTTTGCAAAATTTCCATTTATCTTTCTCTTTTTATTCACTTGCAGTTCACCAAATGCAAATAAATTCGTATTTCTATATCTTTACGCCACACGGATCTTCTGTAAAATATTTCCAAGTTCGGCTTCCTTCTTCTCGCAGTCAGCTTCAGAAATCTTCTCTGTCACAAAGCCAAGCTCTCCGGTCACTCCCTCTGCCTGCACATAAGTGACAGTTCCAAATACACTTTCTACGGCTGCTTTGTCTGCTGTTGTGCGGATAAAGAACCGGTTCTCCCACTCCTTGTAATCTACGAGTTCCAACTTCTTTGAACTCCACTCGATTGGAATATTTTTGTCCAGATTCTTTGCCATCTCAACGACATCGGCTACCACTGCACTTGCTGTTGGAAGTTTTCCTGCGCCACTGCCGTAAAACATTGCGTCACCTAACACATTGCCATGTACGAAAATTGCATTGAACACACCGTTTACTGCATAAAGCGGATGCGATGCCGGAAGTAAAAATGGAGCAACGATCGCTGTGTAACCTTTTGGGCCTTTTTTGCTTGTTGCGAGCAGTTTGATCGCTCTTCCCATCGCCTGTGCGTATTTGATATCCGTCGGTGTGATTTTTGTGATTCCCTCTGTGTGAATGTCCTCAAAATCAACCTGCTGTCCGCATACTAAAGATGTTAAAATTGCAATCTTACGGCATGCGTCATAACCTTCCACATCGGCAGTAGGGTCTTTCTCCGCATAACCTTTTGCCTGCGCATCTTTTAAAACTTCATTGAAATCAGCACCCTTTTCTGTCATCTCAGTCATCATATAGTTCGTTGTACCATTTACGATACCGGTGATCTCTTCAATCTCATCTGCAGTAAGACAGGAATTCAACGGACGGATGATCGGAATACCGCCGCCGACACTCGCCTCAAACATGAAATTCACATTTTTTTCTTTTGCAAGTGCGATCAGCTCTGCACCTTTTGCAGCCACCAGTGCCTTATTGGAAGTTGTTACATGTTTTCCGGCCTCCAGCATTGTTTTTACAAAAGTATACGCCGGTTCCACGCCGCCCATTGTCTCAACTACGATCGACACTTCCGGATCTTCGGCGATCACTTTATAGTCATGCACGATCTTGCTCTGGATCGGATCTCCCTCAAAATCCCTTAAATCCAGAACATACTTTAATTCCACTTCATCGCCGACGCGTGCCGCAATGCTCTTCTTATTGATGTCTAAAACCTCTGCCACACCGGAACCAATCGTTCCAAAACCCATAATTGCTGCTTTTATCATTTTTATTCTGCCTTTCTGTTTTTGTATTATGTAAACCACACTGTTCTGCCAGTCTGTTTCTATTCTCTCGCCAGGATCTTCACGTACTGAATGCCGCCCACACTCTCGATCTTTGTGACCATCTCTGCGACATCACCCGTCTGTGGTAAGATATCAATACTGAGCGTCAGCGTTGCGATTCCATTGACCGGAATACTCTGATGAATGGTAAGGATATTGGCATGAAAATCAGCGATCGTTTTCAATACCCCGGACAGAAGTCCCGGCTCATCATCCATCTGAATGACCATCGTAATGGTCTTTCCCTTTGTTGTCTCGTGAAAAGGAAAAATATCATCTTTATACTTGTAAAAAGAACTGCGGCTGATCCCTACACTCTCTGTCGCCTCCTGCACTGATGCGGTCTTACCGGAATCGATCAGCCTTTTTGCCTCCACTACTTTCAGCAGTACTTCCGGCACTGCCTTCTCTTTCAAAACATAATATTGCATTTTGTCTTTCATGGAAATGAATACCTCTTAGTTGCCAGATTCAACAGATTCTCTTTTGTATATAGAATCTATTCTGTTTGTTTGGGACTTACATCTGTCCTCATGAGGAAGATAATAACACAAAGAGGCTGCCAAGGCAACCTCTTTTCCAGAACATTTCTATATTTTTGTTTCTTGTTCACCAAATTTCTGATATTTAGAACTTGCGGCTTCCGCCTCCATGACTTCTGCCAGAACTGCTGGTATGTACCGTCGATCTGCCGGAATGGCTGCTGCCACCTCCGCTGCTTCCACTATTGGTCTGAATCCTCCGATGCGTCACCATCTGGTTGACAAAACGGTCTTCCTGACCGGTCAGGTTAACTTTTCCGAACGCATGGTAATCATACTGGTATCCACCGCCAAATTTCAGACGGTATTTTCCGGTAATTCCAAAAAATACAGCGGCAAACACAGCTGCTGCAAGTACAACTGCAAACAGAATTTCACCCAACGTGAGTACATGGTAATAATGGATCTCGCCTGTTTCTTCATCATAGGTATATGCGTCAGATGGGACTCCCACCTCATAATAGTACTCTGCATCACTTAACATGGAAGAAAAGCAGGAAGCATATTCCCCATCCACAACATAATCATAACAGTTATCCAGAATATCATCGATCCTGTCGTCATTCAGATAGTAAATGGCTTCTCCCGCAGTCGATATCGTAACCTCTCTGTTATCCATGTCAATGAGGAACACCACGCCATCATCGCCTGTTGCTGTCGTGTCATAAAAATCATCCGCATACTCTCTCGCTGTCTTTCCCTGTGCATCCTCTGTCGTCAGGACAAAAATCTCCCAGCCTGTGGTCTCCTGCAGATTGGTGATTTCTTCCGAAAGCAACTGCTGTTCCTCATCTGAAAGTAACGCTGCATCATCATACACCGCATCATAAGTATCCGCATAGACCGGTACGGCCGCAAAAAGTGTCAGTGCAGTTACTGCGGACAGAGCGATTCTTTTTCTTAATTTATCTCTCATAAGAAATACCCTCCGATCAATGCAATGATTAAGACAACGACTGCCGAAATAATACCCGTCAGCGTGACTTTTCCGTAGTCTACCGGAAGTTCTCCGAACACTTTTCCTGTCTGCCCGTTCATGGAATAATAGTAGATTTTTCCATCTTTCCCCTTATAGGTAACAGTCCAGACCGGAAGCAATGCGTAAGACCAGTCCTCCTTCTTCGGGACCACCCCGAATGAGTTGACCGATAACGCATTGTATCCCTGAACAGATTCCCGCATGAGTTTTTCCGCTGAGTTTTTCATCGTAGCCTGCATATTTCCTTCCACTGCTTTCTGCTCGATGTCACGTTTCTCTGCCATGAAACCGGAAAGATATCCCATATTAAAATCTTTCATCTCATTGAACTGATACGGCAGTACCCCTTTCACAAGCTGCACATTTGCCTTTTGCAGTGCGTTCTCTGCAAGATTCTTCAGATCGACCTCACCCTCACGCTCCACATGGTAAAACTTTGTCTCTGTATATTCGGTGTCTCCGGTTCTCCACACACGGATTTTCTTTCCTTCGCCCTGCAGTTTCCCCTGCAATTTTGCATCATAGATCCAATATGGGAAATAGACACCGCTCAGACATTCGATCTGTTTCTTATTAAAAAATGCCTTTGGAACAAATTTTTTCTTTCCAACATACTCTAAGAAGCGTTTTTCCGCTTCCTTTTTGGAAATTTTAAAAGGAATGACTTTGTTTGGAAGATACTTCCCTTCCAGCCGTTTTCCAAGCACGACCGGATTGTGACAATAATAACAGAACGTGGCTGCTGTCGTTGCATCTGTCACGATTTCTGCTCCACAGGATGGGCAGTTATAAATGACTGCCTCTGCGCCGCCGTCCTCCCCTTCCTTTTTCTTTGTGTCCGCACTCTGTTGTTCGGTTGTTTCCTGCTCTGCTTCATCAGAACCATCCGTTGCACCGGCATCCGTTTCCTCAGACTCTGCCGGCTGCAATGCATCCAATTCCGCCTGGGTAAATTTTGAACCACAGTACTCGCATTTATACTTCTGTGTTTCCGGGTCAAAAATCAGTTCTCCGTCACAGTTTGGACACTTAAAACTGATAACTGCCATAGTTAGCTCCTTGCCTTTCCGCAATTGCTGCAGAATTTACCTTTGTTGACGGTTCCACACTCACAGGTCCACTCCGCTGCCGGTGCTGGTTTTCCACACTCACTGCAGAACTTTCCGGTATTCACGGTTCCACATTCACAGGTCCAGCTATTTACCGGAGCCGGTGCAGGTTTTCCGCACTCACTGCAGAACTTTCCGGTATTTGATGCTCCGCACTCACAGGTCCAGCTATTTGCCGGGGCTGCTGTCTGCTGTGGTGCTGCTGCCTGCTGTGGTGCTGCCTGTGGCTGTGTTCCTGCCATGCCTGCTGTCATGGCGTTCAATCCTTCCATGGAAGTGTTAAACTGCTGCATTCCCATGCCGACACCCATGAATCCTGTCATCGCACCGCCTGCATTAGAACCTGCGTCACGCACACCTTCTGTTAAATTCTTAACAGCCATACCACGGAGCACACTTGCATCTCCACCTAACATTGCACCTTCATTTCTCATATTGATGAGCTTCTGTGATTCCTCATCATAAGAAACACTTGCAATACCGACTGCCTGGATTTCCATACCACGTGTCTGGTTCCACTCTTCATCGAGTGTAGTAGACATATATTTTCCAAGTTCTCTTGCTTTGGATGTCACATAGGAAATACGTGTTCCGTCTGCGGACATCTGGTTGATGGAGGACTGCAATGCCTCTAAGAACTCTGACAGATACTGCTCGTTGATCTCATCGATCTCCACTCTGTCTGCGTTTCTCGGAATTACTTCTGCATAGAACTGGAGTGGATTGGTGATCTTAACAGAATATGTACCATGCGCTCTTAAGAAAAGCTCAGCATTATAAAAATTATCAAAGTAATTGATCGGATTTCTCGTGCCAAACTTGATCCCTTTAATTTCCTGCAGATTGATAAAGAATACTTTCTGCACAGTTGGTGTCTGACCGCCATATTTAATACGGTTAAAAGAATCCTTTAATGAATCTCCAAACTGTCCGTTAAACAATGATGGCAGGGAAGAGTTATCCACTTTGTAATATCCCGGTTCTGCCGTGTAATCGACTACCTTGCCGCCATCCACTAACATCATGAACTGATTGTCATAAACATGGATGATCGAACCATTGGAAACTGTGTTGTCTGTTCCCTTGGTATTCTGTCCTTTGCGGATCAGCACACCGCTCGTAAAGACGGTTTTGTCGCTCATGTCATCTGCTTCGATGACCTCTAACCACTGATCTGCAAGTGTTCCTCCGATCGCCTGTCCAATTGCCCTAATAATTCCCATAACATATCCTCCTATACGTGATTGTAATCTACTTCATAAAAACGATGAAGCGTCCAAACTTTTAAATTAATCGGTGTGATCGCAAGTCCGCAGTACTCGCAGTACATTGCCCCCAGATTGGTGACCGGTGCACCGCAGTGCGGACAGGTTGTTCCGACAGCATTGTCGATTTTTGCCATCTTCTCATCCTGGATATACATGACCTCAACATTATACTTTGTCTGCTCCAATCGGTTTTCATCCCCTGAAACCACTGTTCCATCTTTCTTTTTATAATGAAGATGTTCCACAGCACTCTGAAATGTAATGATACATTTTCCCTGTTTTTTTTCATAGTTGGAAATCTCCGTCCGATGAATCCGGATCTTTTCGTATACTTCCCGGATTCCTTCCGACCGGTTCATTTCAATTCTATTTTCTACCTGCGCTTTTAATTCCTCTGAAGCATCCCGGATCAGCGAAACATTCCCGGAATCAATTGCCTGCAAAGCGGAAACCAGCATATTCTCAGCCTTATTCTTAAACTGCACCAGATTAAAATCCGGGAAATCCCTCTGGATCTGTGGTTCAAAGATCCGCGTCATCCCGGACACGGATTTCGGGGTGGCTGCAAGCTCATCTGCCTGTTTATTCCATCCCTCCACCAATGAATCTGTCCCGAATAAAGCCTGGGAAACATCCTCTACTTTTCTTTTAATTTTCCGGTATGCATAATAACCGCCACCTGCGAGCACCGCCAGTATGACGATCACCGGAATCCAGTTATTCATCGTCGCCACCTAATCCCTTCGGGCATCCCAAAGATAACCACTTTAAGTACCCGTTGATAAACAGATCTATTTTTCCATCCATTACGCTGTCCACATTTCCGGTCTCCACACCTGTACGGTGGTCTTTGACCATCGTATATGGCTGCATGACATAGGATCTGATCTGGTTTCCCCAGCCGATCTCTGTGACCTCACCGCGGATTCCGGCTGCCTTCTCTGCATTTTCCTGCTCCTTCAACAGATACAGCTTTGCCTTTAACATCTGCATTGCCTTATCCTTATTCTGGTGCTGAGAGCGCTCATTCTGGCACTGCACGACAATTCCTGTCGGAAGGTGCGTGATGCGGATCGCAGAGGAAGTCTTGTTGATATGCTGTCCACCGGCTCCGCTGGAACGGTAAGTATCAATTCTTAAGTCATCTTCATTGATCTCAATGTCGAGATCTTCCTCGATATCCGGCATAACATCACAGGATACAAAAGATGTCTGGCGCTTTCCAGCCGCATTAAACGGAGAAATACGGACCAGACGGTGTACGCCTTTTTCCGATTTCAGATATCCATACGCATTCTCTCCATTGATCTGGAATGTGATGGACTTGATGCCTGCCTCATCTCCATCTAACGAGTCTAAGACAACCAGCTCATATCCCCTGCTGTCTGCCCATTTGGAATACATGCGGAACAGCATCTGTGCCCAGTCACACGACTCGGTTCCACCAGCTCCGGCATGTAATGACAGGATCGCATTATCCCCATCATATTCACCGGAAAGCAGTGTCTTAATACGGATATTGTCGAAAGTCGTAACAAATTCACTCAACATCTCCTCAATCTCCGGGATCAGGGAAGCATCATTCTCCTCATACCCCATCTCGATGAGTGTCTCTATGTCGTCAAACTGTGTTGCAAGCTTCTCATAAGTTGCAACATCATCCTTCATACTCTTTAAGGTTTTCATTTTATTCTGGGAAACGACCGGATCATTCCAAAAATCGCCGTCTTCCATTTCCCGCTCTAATTCCTGGATTTTCTGCTCTTTGTCAGCCAGGTCAAAGTGAATCCCTCACTTCCTGCAGCGGACTTCTGTATGAATTCAGAGTCACTTTAAATTGATCAAGTTCTACCACAGTATCACCTCTTTCATTTTTTATCTGACAGACAGATTGTTTTTACTGCCTGCAATTTTTATTGTAAAGTAAGCTTTGGTTTTTGGCAATGTTTTCGTGCTACTTTTAAGGTAAAAAAAAGAATTGCAAGTCCAATGAACGCTCCAAGCGTATCAATGCACACATCCCTCACTTCAGCAGACCTTCCCGGTATAAAATACTGATGAAACTCATCTGTAGCCGCATAAACTGCCGCCGTGAGCAGTGCCGCCAGAAACTGCCTCATTTCTTTTTTCAGTATTCCGCAGTAAAATGCAAAAGAAAGCAGACCTAATATGGCATACTCTGTCATATGGGCTGCTTTTCTTACCGGATATTCGATTTTTTCTGCCATGTCCAGCTGCTGTTTTTCGGTCATATCCAGATGGAACGTATCATTGACACGTTCCACCATGCGATGGCACAATCCGCCACTCACTTTACTCGATTCCGTTGCAGGCTGATTGGAAAAAGAAAAGATCAGACACATCCATGCCACTGCCAATATCCCTGTAACAATCCGATAAAGTTGTTTTTTCATGCTGTTCTCCTGTCATTTACTGGATTTTATCCTTTAGAACCTCTATCGCCTTCTGGATCTGGTTGTCATATGCCTCATCATAAGAAACAGCCTCTTTGTCGAGATATTCATATTCCAGTTCTATATCCGGTTCTATTCCGACACCATGGATATAATTTCCCTTTGGAGTGAAATATTTGGCAGTCGTAAGCTTCACTGCATCCCCATTCTCCAATGGAAAGATCGTCTGCACAATTCCTTTTCCAAACGTTGTCGTTCCGATCAGTGTGCCATACTGATAATCTTTGACCGCACCTGCCAGAATCTCGGACGCACTGGCGCTCTCCCCATTGATCAGTACCGCAAGCGGGTAGTCCAGATACGTATCCCCGCTGGAAGTGTAATCCTGACGGTTTCCGTTTTTATCTTCTGTATACACAACTGTTCCCTCCGGCAGAATATCATCCATGATCTGAACAACTGCGGTCACCATACCACCGGGATTATATCTCACATCAATGATCAGTGCTTTCATTCCCTGATCCTCAAGATCTTTTACTGCCTCCTCAAATTGTGCTGCCGTCTCTGTCTCAAAGGAATCAATATGTACATATCCGATACCATCCTCGAACATCTTGTGGGACACACTTGGCAATGTAATGTCCTGTCTTTCTACATCAAAGGAAAGATTTTCCTCGGTAGACGGACGGTAAATCTCCAGATGGACAGTCGTTCCCTTCTCTCCACGAATCAGTTTTACCAGTTCCGAAAGTTCCATGGAAACAGCCTCTGTTCCGTCCACGGAAACGATCACGTCATCTTTCAACAATCCTGCTGACTCAGAAGGGGTTCCCTCATAAACCTTGTTGACTGTTACCACCATGGTATCCTTATCCTGGCTTAACCCTGCACCGATTCCATAGTACTGGCCTGTCGTAGATATCTGAAGCGCCTGATAATCTTCTGCATTATAGTAAACAGAATATTTATCTCCCAATCCATCGATCAGACCTGTATACAGTCCATCCTGCAGTTTCTCATTTTCAATGTCATCATAATAATAGAGCTTTGTGTATGCAGTCAGTTCATTGATCTTGCTGACCGTATCTGCGTCGAGCACTGCGCCCTCTCCGTCATCTGCACTTTCCTTGTTCGTGATCAGGATCTGTGAATTTGTTGCCAGACATGCCACATTGATTCCCGTCCAGCTTATCAGAAGTGTTCCGATCACACCGATCACGATCCCTTTGACTGTGCTTCCTTTTTTCTTCTTTGGAGTCTCTTCCGCTCCAGTTTGATCCAGTTCATAATTCTGCTGATCCATAAATTTCCTTTCGCAGCAATTTTAAAACATTTTTGCTGCATCCTTTCCATGTAAACATATGCATAACCACACCTCCACTTTCATAGCAATTGAGAAAAATGCTGAGGTGCCGGTTTTATTTTCCATAACCTTTACAAAACAGAAAAAAGAGATTGTACACAAAATGCCGTTTCCGATTTCCGGCTTTCGTGTGGCAACCTCTTTTTATATACTTTATCTGCCTGATTCCCGGAACGCTTATCAGCCCTTGAGATAACTCCACGGACTGACATAACTTCCGTTTAATGATACACCAAAATGTAAATGATTTCCAGTAGAAATACCTGTACTTCCAACGTAGGCGATCGTCTGGCCTGCGGAAACTGCTGTTCCTTCTGAAACTGCAAGCGAGGAACAATGCATGTAAACGGTATAAAGTCCACCGCCATGATCGATCATCACGTAGTTTCCAGCTGCACTGCTGTAATTTGCCGCCTTTACGGTACCGTTTGCCGCTGCAACGATCGCCGCACCTGCTGAGGCACCAATATCAATTCCTTTATGGTTTGAAGACGCTCCTGAAGTCGGTGAAACCCTCGTTCCGTAATCACTGGTGATCCTCGTACTTGACGGACACGGCCATGTGAAAGCTCCACCTGTATAAGGATTGTCTGCTACCTCTTTTCCCTCTGCAGCCGCTTTGGCTGCTGCTGCCGCTTTCTCAGCCTCGATCCGCTTGATCTCCGCAATCAATTCGTTCTGCGCCTGTATCTCTGCCTCAAAATACTTTGCATCCTCCTGCGCATCCGAAATATTACTTGTGATGCCTGCAAGCTCAGTCTCCTTCTGACTCATCAGCGCTGCAACTGACTGCTTCTGGCTCTCCACATTCGCCTTCATGGTTTCCAGATCCGCGTAGTCCTGCTCAAGCTGTTCTTTCGCTGTGGTGATATATTCGATATTCTCCGTGTACTCATCCAGCTTTTGTCTGTCATACTTCTGAATCTCGGCGATATACTCTGCCGTATTCAAAAACTCTGCCACGCTGTTCGATTCCAGAAGCTGTTCCAAATACGTCGTCTGGCTGTTTTCATACATATACCGGATGCGGGTTTTCATATCGTCATACTGTTTTTGTTTATCTGCTTCTGCCTGTGCTAATTCTGCCTCTGCATCAGCAATCTCTGTACTTTTGTCCGCAAGCTGATTTTCCAGCGAAGTGATTTTCGATGAGATATCCACAAGTTCATTGTTCAGTTCCTGAACTTTGTCCTCTACATCACCTTTGGAATCCTTCAGATCATTGATCAGCTCTTTCGCAGCTTTTAACTGCTTTTCCAATGCAGCTTTTTCTTTCTGTGCTTCCTTGAGCGACGTTGACGAGGCATCTCCCTTTGCCTGTGTCGTCAGCCCTGTTGCCATCGTGAGAACAAGTACCACCGCCAGAATGCGGTGTAAAATGTTTCTTTTCTTCATAAGATTATACTTTCAAGTGCTTTCTGATCGTGATGCGGCTGCCAATAAAGCCAATGCCGACACCGAGTATCAACGCTACCGGAACCAATGTGTGGAACACCTCATCTGCCGGTAAGAATTTCATCATATTGCTGATAAAGCTGAACTTATCCCCGATGTAATCAATGATCCGTCCGTAAAGGACATACAGGATGCCAAGCGGAATCGCTGCACCGATCAATCCGATCACAATACCTTCTACCACAAATGGTGCGCGGACAAAATAATCTGTCGCACCGATCAGTTTCATAATACCGATCTCTTCTCTTCGCACAGAAATACCCACGGTGATGGTATTACTGATCAAAAAGACTGCAACTCCCAGCAGGATAATGATAATTCCTGCCGAGACATATCCGATCAATTTATTAAAATCTGTCAGTGTGTTCGCCACGACTGCCGACTGTTTTACTTCCCGGATACCATCCACTGACTGCAGATAGGTCACTAACGTCTGCTGCATGGAAATGTCATTCATATAAATGGAATAACTGGCGTCATTTGCCAGTGGGTTATCCCCGGCAAAACTCTCCGCTGCTGCCTCGTTTCCTTCAAAGTAAGTCTGCTTGAAGCTGGCCCATGCATCATCCGCTGAAACAAATTCCAGATTTGATACCTCTGCCCTTGCACGGATCAGATCCCCAATCTCATCAATCTTATCCTGTGAGATTCCCTCGTCAAAAAAGACTGTTACGGCAACGCCGGACTCTGCATCCTTCACCATTGACTGGAAATTTGTCACGATCGTATAGAACAGACCGAATAAAAAGATACATGCCGTCATCGTCGCGATCGATGCAAGTGAGAACATTTTATTCTTCCAGATATTCTTCAGTCCCTGCTTTATCGTGTAGAAAAATGTACTAATCCTCATCGCTATAATCACCCTCGCTGTCCTCAACGACAACGCCTTTCTTCATAGTGATGACACGCTTGTTCATTGATTTCACAATCTCAAGGTTATGTGTTACAACTACCACTGTAGTTCCACGGCTATTGATCTCTTCCAGAAGTTTCATGATCTCCCATGCATTATGATTATCCAGGTTACCGGTTGGCTCGTCCGCCAGTAAAATCTTTGGCTCATTGATAAGCGCTCTTGCGATCGCAACACGCTGCTGCTCACCACCAGACAACTGCCTTGGATAAGAGCGGTACTTTGCAGCAAGTCCTACCATAGACAACATGGATGGAACATTCTTCTTAATGCTGCGGTTTGACTCGCCGATGACTTTCTGGGCAAACGCAACATTATCATAAATGTTTCTGTCTTTTAACAAGCGGAAATCCTGAAATACAACGCCGATATTACGACGAAATTTCGGGATTTGCCTTCTTTTGATCTTGTTCAGTTTCTTATTGTTTATCGTGATCGTACCCTCTGTTGGTTCCAGTTCTTTCAGTAAAAGCTTGATCAGTGTCGATTTTCCTGAACCACTGTCACCAACAATGAATACGAATTCGCCTTCTTCAATGTCAAGACTTACGTCATTTAACGCAGGGATTCCTGCTGTATATGACTTACTGACATGTTCCAACTTAATCATTGCTTCCTCCTAAATTCTAGTAATCCAATGACTCCATATATTTCATGTATTTTACAACCATCAACGCAATCTTAAATGTAATGGCATCTTCAAACACACGAAGATCCAGTCCTGTGTACTTCTGCAGTTTATCCAGACGATATACCAGTGTATTTCTGTGGATATATAACTGGCGGGATGTCTCGGAAACGTTCAGGCTGTTCTCGAAGAACTTGTTAATTGTGGTAAGTGTCTCCTCGTCAAAGTCATCCGGTGATTTGCCATCAAAAATCTCTTTGATGAACATCTTACACAGCGGAATTGGGAGCTGATAGATCAGACGTCCAATTCCCAATGTGGAGTATGCGATCACATCTTTTTCCTCAAAGAAAATCTTTCCTACATCCAATGCCATACGGGCTTCCTTGTAAGAACGGGATACTTCTTTGATCTCATTTACAATTGTTCCATAAGCGACATGAACATCATTCTCAGCATCTGCACGGAACAGGTTCACGATCACTTCTGCTGTCTTGTTCAGTTCATCGTATCCCTCGTTGTCTGCAACTTCTTTCACCACGATGATGTTCTTCTCATCTACCGCAGTGACAAAGTCCTTGGATTTGCCACCGAAGATTCCTCTGATCTTTTCCAGTTCATTGCCATCTTTCTCGCGGTTCGTCTCAACGATAAATACCACTCTCCGGACTTCTGTATCAATATGGAGTTTCTTCGCTCTGTTGTAAATATCAACCAGCAGTAAATTGTCCAGCAAAAGATTCTTGATAAAGTTGTCTTTATCGAATCTCTCCTTATATGCTACCAGAAGATTCTGTATTTGGAAACTGGCAATTTTACCCACCATGTAGACATCGTCACTGTCTCCGTTGGCAAGCAGGATATACTCTAACTGGTGTTCATCAAACACCTTGAAAAACTGATATCCGTTCACCACCTGGCTGTCTGCAGGTGACTCCACAAATGCCTGAGCAGGTTCTACATACCTCTCTGCGTCAGGAAATGTAGCAGCCAAAATCTTTCCCTCGACGTCAATAATGCATAAATCAATTCTGGTTATTCCCTTCAATCCATCAATTGTGTTCTGAAGTATCTGATTCGAAATCATAAGCTATGCTCCTTCTCTGGTCGATTCTGTTCAACTTTCACAAAAAAAATCGTACTTTTCTCCCTCAATAAAAATACCTAGATTACATTTTAATGCAAAACTGCAAAAAAATAAAGAGGAAATACATATTTTTTTATGCATTTCCTCAATTTTGCTGGAAATTTTACCTCTGATTTCCTGTATACAATCTCCACAAAAAAATTACCGGTTCCCATGATATTCCAGAAATCCCTCGCCAAGTACTTCGCGGACATCTGAGACAATAACAAACGCATCCGGATCCACCGAGGCTACAATATCTTTCAGTTCTACGATCTGTTTCTTGGAAACAACACAGTAAAGCATGCACTTTTCATCTCCGGAATACATTCCTTTTGCATATAGACCGGTTGCTCCACGGTCTAACTCCAGCAGGATCTTTTTTGCCACTTTTTCATACTGGTCTGTAATGATGAACGCTGACTTGGAATACTTAAATCCTTCCATCAGGCCATCCGACACTTTCGTTGTGACAAAAATGGCAACGATTGCATACATTCCTGCCTTGATACCAAACAGATACAGTCCGGTCAGAACGATCATGGCATCTAATACCTGCATGATCTGAACCACGGAATAATGTCTGACAAAGTGCTGGATCAATACAGCCAGAAGTTCCGTTCCGCCTGTGGTAGAACGTGCTAAAAGGATCAGACCCATGCCGGCTCCTCCGATCACACCACCGAAAATTGCGGCAAGGAAGTAATCCTGCTGTGTCAGATCAATTGCCGGAATCACATAAATCCACGCAGACAAAAGTACCGTGCCCACAACTGTCCGCCAGATAAACCTCTTTCCTTTAAACTTCAGAGCCAGAAAAAACAGTGGCACATTCAGCCCGATATTGGTCAGCCAGAGTGGGATTCCTCCCGGAACAAATCTTTCTGTCACTGCCTTGATCACAATCGCAAGTCCTGTAAAACCTCCTGTGACAAGACCGATCGGATCATACAGACACTGGATGGCTGCCGCTAACAGTCCCGTCCCCACGATCATCATCAGATAATCTATCACTATGGAACGTTTATTGATTAATTTCTGCATTTCTACTACAATTCCTCTTCTTTTTCATCATACTTATTCATACTGTTGACCAACTTGCCACGATGTATGATGCTTTTCAGGCGGGCAAGTATGCCGTGCTTTTTCTTATGTACCGGTATTCCTCCGATTCCATACCAGATATTTGCATTCATTTTATCCCGGTGTTCAAATAAGAACTGCTCCTGCATCGGAGATGGCAGAACAGATATGATCACATCCGGTGTGGTCGCATTCATATCATTAATCACTGCTTCCAGATCCCCCACACAGGTCTCCACTGCATATTCCCCTGCAAAGATCAGTTTTGGATAATCTTCTGTCAGTTCTGCTTTTAAAGAATCAATTTTCTCCTGCGTGTCACCCAGCAAAAAAACACTTTTTTTATTGCGCTCTATCCGTTTAAAAAATTCAAAATAAAAATCGTTTTCTTCTGTTTCCCTGATCCGCTGCATGGATTCAAGCCCCGCTGCCTGGATGATCTCTTTCTCTCCAATGATCGCAAGATCCAGGGTACTCATAACTTCCTTTAATACCGGGTTGGTCTCCGAATCGATCAGCATCTGTAATGAGATGCTCTCGATCGTGTTAAGGACATGATCGCTCAGATAGCGTTCCACACACATGATTGCTTCCCGCACTGTGTAGTTGTCCAACTGAACTCCCAGTATATCAACTTTCTTTATCATTCAACACTCCTGGTTATTTTTCTCAACTCAAGAAAATTTATGCATGTAGTATAGCAAACCTCTTTTCATTTTTCAAGTTGTGTTCTAAAACGCAATAGATTGAGGAACTTTTTTAGTTGCTGTTCACTCAGCAGTAACTTTTTTTCGTTATCTGACAATTTGTACTATTTTTTTCATTTATCTCATTACAATAATTGCAAGCTTTTTTCATTTTTATTGTGAACTTTATCACATATGTACAAAACGTATATTCGATTTTTTTACTATGTAAACCACTTTTTTAACATGAAAAAATGTGGATAACGTGGATAACTTCGTGTATAACTTTATTTTTTGGCATTTTTCGACCTTTTTCACGTGGAAAACTTTCTCATAACTTTACCTCTTTTGGGGATTATTTCCAGACCACTTTATTTTTTTGTGCACTTTTCATAAATGATATTTTTCAATTTTCTGTCTGTAAAAAAGTACCGCATTACTTTCTGACTTTTTACCCGCAAAAAAAGAACTGCCATCATTTGCGATGACAGTTCCGATAATATCTTTTTTAGAAAATTCTTCTTACAGAAAGTACATTACGATATGTAGCTGTCGAATACTTAATACCACTGGATGGTGTACTTGCATGAACAATTGTGTTATTACCTACATAAATTCCAACATGTCCACTGTAACATACAATATCTCCCGGCTGTGCCTCAGATAAGCTTACTTCATATCCGGCACTTCTCTGTCCACTGGAAGAATGTGGAAGACTGATACCAAATGCAGCATATACAGACATTACAAATCCGGAACAGTCTGTACCGTTCGTCAGACTGGAACCACCATAAACATATGGGTTACCAATAAACTGGCTTGCATAGCTTGCAACTGCCTGACCATTGGATCCACTCGGTGCCGCATAAGAAGCTGATGAACCGCTGGAACTGCTTGTACCGTCCGAAGATGACGAGCTCTTGGAAGATTTCTGTTTTGCCTTCGCTGCTGCAGCGGCTGCCGCCTGACGCTCTGCCTCTTCCTTGGCAAGTCTTGCTTCCTCTTCCGCTTTGGATTCAGCGGTTACAAAATCAGTCCAGAGATTTACATAATCTGTGGATACATAGCCATCGCCTTCCTCTGTTGTAACAATGACCCATCCGCTATCCTTCATAGAATCATCAACAACAACGAAATCGTCTCCCTCGCCAAGCATTGTTAAAATACCTGCCTCTGTAGAAGGCTCCATTCTTACGTATAAAGTTGTAGTTGTTACAGTTGCATATCTGGTACTTACCTTCTTTGCAAGTTCCTCATCCCCTGTTACAACATACTCGCATTTGACATATCCGGTAACACTTCCGGATGTGATCTTATACCAGCCATCTTCTGTTGTCTCTAAAACAGTGGCTGCAGAATTGTTATATAACTTACCCAACACTTCACTGTCTGTGTTCGGTTCTGATCTGACATTCACATAATTATCTACCTGTGCGATTGCAATGTCTGCGTACTCAGATGCAACCACCGGAACATCATTCTCACTGACCTGCTCCTCTGCCTGGGCCGCTGCCTCTGCAACTGCCTTGTCACTCTCGATCAGACACTGGGAAAGCATTTTGGAAAATCCTGCTGCCGGAGAACCATTTGAAGAAAGTCCGGTTGCGATCACTGCAGACACACCACCGGTCTGTGCACCATAAGTTCCGACTCCTGTTCCACTAATTACAATAGCACCTGCCAGCAAACAGCTTGCTATTCTCTTCATTCTATAATTCATCTTGTATATTGCCTCCAAGAACTATTTGTTACGAATTTGTTACATTTATTACATGGTTATTATAACAAAGTGTCCTGGCACTGTCAACAACAAGACTTTGTCAGATTTTACCAAATATAGCATGAATATTTTATGTATTTTTATTTCCATAAAAAACAGTTCCAAAGTATCGCTCACATGGAGTTCTCTGGAACTGCTTTTCCTATTTGATTGCGATTGCTTCGATTTCAAGCATAACATCCTTCGGAAGACGTGCAACTTCCACACAGCTTCTGGATGGGAAATCTGTTGTAAAGAAAGTCTTATACACATCGTTGATGGCGCTGAAATCATTCATCTCTTTGATGAATACCGTTGTCTTAACTACATTGTCCATATTAGTTCCGGCTGCTTCCAGCAAATTAGAAAGATTGGTAAGTGCCTGTTTCGCCTGAGCCGCAGACCCCTCCGGAATCTCTCCTGTCTCCGGTACAACCGGGATAATGCCTGATGTATAAACCATACCATTTACTTCGATTGCCTGTGAATATGGTCCGATTGCTGCTGGTGCTTTTTCTGTACTGATTACTTTTTTCATGTTGTTAGTCCACCTTTCTGATACTTCTTTCAGTTATTTCCACACGATGTTCCTTATATAAACGTCCCACCGCACGTTTGAAAGCATTTTTACTGAGTCCGGTCTCTCTCTTAATGACTTCCGGGGATGCTTTATCTCCAAATGGAAGCACTCCGGCAAATTCCTCAATAACCTGCATCACCTTCTCAGCATCCTCATCCATCTGCAGGTATGCCTTGTCACGCAATGACACATCCAGTTTTCCATCCGGCTTTACTTTTGTCACTTTTGCCTCGATCACATCTCCGATACGAAGCCTGCTTGTATCTTCATGTCGTGGAATCATAGCGGAATATTTATCATCCACTGCAACAAAGGTTCCGAAATTATCACTGAACTCATAAACTCTTCCCTCTACATGGTCTCCCTCTTTGTATGGGGAATCTGTGGAAAGCAGATCGTAAAGCTTTTTCATACTCGCACAGAGTCTGCTGCTCTTATCAATATAAAGTGTTACCAAAACCTCATCTTCCGGCTGGACTTTCATTGTCATCTCTTTATAAGGAAGAAACAGGTCTTTTTCGAGTCCCCAGTCAAGGAATGCACCGATTTTTCCAACCTGTGCCACACGCAAAACAGCAAGCCCTCCAAGAGTGATCTTTGGCTGATTTGTCGTTGCGATCATCCGGTCTTTGGAATCCTTGTATAAAAACACTTCAAGTTCATCCCCGGTCTTTGCATTCTCCGGAACCTGTTTTGCCGGAAGAAGCACACGTTTCTCCATATCCTGCTCTTCCGCAAGATAAACTCCAAACTCCACTTTCTTTACAATTGTAAGTTTCTGATACTGTCCTAATTTTAACATTTTATTTTCCTCTAAACTGCATAATGGCATATGGCACTTTCTGCTCATCTGCCAACACAATGGTTACTCCGTTCTGCTGCTCATAAACCTCCGGGTATAACATGTCCCCGATGACTGCAGCCTTTTTGTATTCCACGCGAATACTCTCTGTCTTAAAATTCTCCGGCAGATATTCCTCTGCCACAAGAATATATTTTCCATTATTCATATGATGATTGGTGTCAATATGAAAACGCTGTACCAAAACCGGCTCTTTCTCCACCGGAGTGCCCTCTATCCTGATCTTACGATCTGCCCATTCATATTGTATCGCCTCATCCATCACCGGGATATAAGCATCCTGCACTTCTTTTGCGATCCGCACCGGACGCATCGTGGCAGTATCCATGTAAACCCAGACAGAATTGGCGAATGCACAGATCTCTCCCGCTTCATCCTTTATGGTAAAGTTACGATAACCGTAAAATCCCTTGAAGCTATATGGCCAGGTGCTCACCGTAATATGCTCCGCAAGCTTTGGATAGCGGTTCATTACGATCTCCCAGGACGATAACACCCACGCAGCATGATGCTGTTCTAAATACTCCACACCGATATTCATATCTTCTGACTGAAATGTGCAGCAATTCTGCAGATAATCGATCAATGCCGGCAGCGTAAGCTGTCTCTCACTGTTCACTTCACTATATCTTACCCTGCTTTTGAAATCATACATATCCTGTTCTCCTGATCAAAATAAGAAATTATCTTCTCCAACGAACTATGCTGCCACCCGGAAGTTTTTGCATGATTGGAAAATGTCAATTTTCCATGATGGAACGAAGTTTCCTATTACACAAAAATAGCACCACTTACGTGGTGCTTTCTAGCAGGGCTACAAGGATTCGAACCTTGAAATGACGGAGTCAGAGTCCGTTGCCTTACCGTTTGGCGATAGCCCTAAGTTTTGTTGTTTTCGACTTTTGCGCCGTCAACAATAGCTATTATATACACCCTTAATAAAAATGTCAAGCATTTTTTCCAAAGATTTTTAGATTTTTTTCAACCATTGCATATAATACTTCGTCACCCCAGGAAATATCAGCATTTCCGCTGGTTGCCTCGGTCACTTCTTTTTCAAAAGACTGCTCTTTTTCCTTTGGAACCATGAGGATCAGTTCCACTTTCTCTGTATAAACGGTATCAATCGTTGTCAGTTCATCTTTTGCGATCAGATACTGTAATTTTCCAAGTCCATTGTAATCTGTTCCAATTGTCAGTTTTCTTCCAATCTGTTTATCAATGATCACACTATTTTCCAATCCGGTCTGCGTCGCTTTCTGATAAGCACGGACAAGACCACCCGTTCCAAGCAGCGTCCCGCCAAAATAACGGGTCACTACAACGCACACATTATGTATCTCTTCCTTTAATAATACGTCCAGCATTGGTCTTCCTGCTGTCTGTGCCGGTTCTCCGTCATCCGAGCAACGGCTGATCTCCTGTCTGTCCCCGATCACAAATGCAGAACAATTATGTCTGGCATCCCAATATTTCTTTTTCATTTCATTAATAAAAGCAACCGCTTCCTCTTCGCTGCTTACCGGACGCACTGTCGCAATAAACCTGGATTTTTTCTCAACAATTTCGCCCTCGCCACCGGCATATACTGTTTTCATCTCTTATGGCTCCTGATTTGTTTCTTCGTAATGATTCCGTACTTTATCATTACGATTCTTCTATAATAATGTATACTTTGCTGTTTTCTGTATCAAAATACTATCATGAAATAAATATAAAATGCAATACGCAATGGAATCAATATTTTCACTTTTTTCTTTATTATGACACATTTATTTGATATAATACATAGACGGTGGTTTTTTAACATTTGATCAAAAAGGAGACTTATTATATGAATTATGGAAAGAAAGGTTCGAAGAAACGCCAGGCCGAACTGACTTCCAAGGGCATTATGTACGGCAAAAAAATGCGTGTTATTTTTTGCAAGGTATTGCTCGTATGCTGTTTTGCAGTTGCAATTATAGGCGGAAGCCTTGGATTTGGCGTCTATAAGGGCATTCTGGATTCTGCGCCATCCATCGATGACATCGACGCAACACCTACCGGTTATCTTACAACCGTGTTAGATAATCAGGGCAATGAGATCGCAACCCTGGTAGCTTCCGGTTCAAACCGTAAAAATGTAACAATTGATGAGATACCGATCAATCTGCAGCATGCCTTTGTTGCAATCGAAGATTCCCGTTTTTACGAGCACAATGGTATCGACCTTACCGGTATCATCCGTGCCGGCGTTACCGGCATCGCTTCCGGCGGTAATTTTTCCCAGGGTGCCAGTACGATCACACAGCAGCTTTTGAAGAACACTGTGTTTACCGAGTGGACGAGTGAGACATCCTTCATCGACAAACTGGAGCGCAAGATCCAGGAACAGTATCTTGCCGTACAGCTTGAGAAAAAAGTCAGCAAAAACTGGATCATGGAAAATTATCTGAACGCCATCAACCTTGGTCAGAATACACTTGGTGTGGCAGTGGCTTCGGAGCGATATTTTGGGAAAGATGTCTCAGAACTGACGCTCTCTGAATGTGCTGTTTTGGCAGCCATCACACAGAATCCGTCCAGGTTTAATCCGATCTCCAACCCGGAGAAAAATGCGGAGCGCCGCATGAAAGTATTAAACAATATGCTGGATCAGGAATTTATCAGCCAGAGTGAGTATGACGAAGCTGTGGCAGATAACGTTTACGACAGGATCCAGTTAGTCAACGTAGAATTGCAGGACAATGGCATCAATTCCTATTTTATTGATGAGCTGACCGATCAGGTCATCCGCGATCTTGTGGAACAGAAGGGTTATACTGAGACACAGGCATACAAGACACTCTACCAGAGCGGTCTTACCATTTACTCTACACAGGATATGGATATTCAGAATATTGCCGATGAGGAAGTAAACAACCAGGACAACTATACATCCAGTCCAAAAGTTTCTTTCTCCTACCGTGTTTCCATCCGTTCGACCGATGGTTCTGTAAAGAACTACAGTGAGCAGACGATGCTTTCTTATTATAAGAATAAGGACAATCCAAACTTCAAGAGTACGAATTATTCCATCAACTTCGCCTCTGAGGAAGATGCAGATGCCGCTATTGAGCAATACAAAGCAGATATTATGCAGGAAGGTGATGAGATCGTAGATGGAAGCGAAACTGTTATCTATACTTTACAGCCACAAGCTTCCTTGACAGTCATTGACCAGTCAACCGGCGAAGTAAAAGCAATCGTTGGCGGCCGTGGTGATAAGACAGCAAGCAAAACACTGAACCGTGCAACTGATACAACCAGACAGCCTGGCTCTACCTTTAAAATCCTTGCTTCTTACTCTGCTGCACTCGATGCCGGCGGTCTTACCCTTGCCTCCGTGCAGGATGATGCCCCTTATACCTATGCCGGAGCTAATGGTAAATCTGTCAGCAATTACGACAAGCGTTATCGTGGTTTTACCACTTTAAGAGAAGCGATTACAGATTCCATCAATATTGTAACTGTAAAAACGCTTGCACAGGTTGGTGTTTCCCTTGGCTGGCAGTATGTACAGGAATATGGCTTCACAACCGTTGATTCCCGTGATATGAATGAAGCCCTTGCACTCGGTGGTATCACGCAGGGTGTATCAAACCTTGAACTTACCGCTGCCTATGCTGCAATCGCAAATCAGGGAACTTATATCAAACCAAAGTTCTATACAAAGATTTTAGACCACGATGGTAATGTTTTAATTGATAATACAACACCGGAATCTCATACAGTTATCAAAGATACTACCGCATGGCTCTTAACAAGTGCCATGGAAGATGTTATGACTTCCGGTACCGGTACTTCCGCTTACTTTGGCAGTTCCATGGCTCAGGCAGGAAAATCCGGTACAACGACCAGCAGCCGAGATGCTTTATTTGCAGGTTACACACCTTATTATACCTGTGCTGTCTGGGGTGGCTACGATGATAATGCCATGCAGAAAGGTTCCGATACAAACTATCCAAAACGTATCTGGAAAGCTGTTATGAAACGGATACACGAAAATCTTGCTTACAAAGATTTCACAAAACCAAGTGGAATTGTTGCGGTCGCTGTATGTAAAGAATCCGGGAAACTTCCGATTGAAGGTGTCTGTGATCACGATCCCCGTGGAAACTGCGTTATTACAGAATATTTTGCACAGGGTACAGAACCAACCGAATACTGCGATCATCATACTGTAGCCAATATCTGTAACGCATCTAATATGTTAGCCGGCAGTTATTGCCCTGCTGAAACCGTTACCACGGGTGTATATGTCATCGGCGGTTCTGAGACAACCGAAGATGCACCTTACCTATTAACAGATGCATTCTTAAGTCAGACATGTACCGTACACAATGAGTTTAACTCCACATACACTGGAACAAACTCCTTCCCTGGATCAACCGGTGTCAACCCGATTGGTGCTGATCCGGCAGGTGATGCTGCTACGCCTGATGCCAGCACTACCACAACGAATCCAAATACGACAACCGATCCAGCTGCCACAACGGATCAGAGTGTTGATGGTCAGTAAAATATTTAAACATAAAAAATGCTAACCCACGGGTTAGCATTTTTTATCATGCATTTGTCACTAAACTTTCACTTCATGAGCACTTCTGCCTCATTCTGTGCCCTGACTATATTATGAGTATTTGGATTCTCACACATTGCTTTTAACAGCTTTTTTTCCTTCGCAAAATACTGATTGCGCTGTTCTACGTTCCAGGCTGTCCCATATCTTTCCATGGTAAATCCAAGCAGCCGGTCTGCAAAAATCTCAAAATCTTTCCAACTTCCATTCTGGTTCTCTATGATTTTCTCGATCTCTGCAATTGCTTTCCGATTGTCCTCTAACTGTTTCAGACGCTCCTGTCTGCTGTCCCTGTCATGTTTTTTCAAGTCATAAAGTTCATAGGCTTCCTCCAGTGCCTGCATAAATTCCTGTCTGAAATTTACCGGCCGTAGAAATACACGGAACACATCCCGTTTATTCAAATAGAATCCTAACTGCACTGCACTGATCGAATTTGTATATAACATACAGATTGTATTCGGGAACACCTGGTTTACATAAGAAATAATCTTGTCTCCATTATATCCATCCAGATTTAAATCTGTGACAAGTATCTGATATTCTTTTTGTTTTAACAACTCCATTGCATCTGTTCCATTTTGTGCAATATCTGTCTCAATCTGTTTTTCTTCTAAAATCCCCTGGAATTCATCTATAATCTCCGGATATCTGCTGATAAATAAAAGATTTCGCTTCATTTTTTTCCTTCTTATTTTCTATCACATTCAGCCATATCATTTGTAATCTGATATAGCACTTTTATTATAACTTTTTGTTCTCCAAAAATCTACCATAAAACTTTTGTCTCTTATATGATCTTATTCGCACATATATATTCAAAAGATCTGTATTTTATCATTTTTCTATACAAAAAGAACGGCTGCCGCCGTTCTTTTTGTGTTGATGTATATACTACTAAGGGGATTAGATTCCACGAACCTAATCGAATTAGATTCGTGCGAATTAATGAAGTTCTCTTGGAACAAAATCAGGATATCCGGATTCAAGACCATGTTCTGTAGAGTCAAGTCCTTCTACTTCTTCCTGAGCAGATACTCTGAGTCCAATTGTTTTCTTAAGTACTGTAAATACAATTGTCATTGTAACGATTGTCCAGCCTGCGATACATACGATACCAAGTAACTGGATCAATAAGTGATGTACACCACCGCCATAGAATAAACCATCTTTGTAATCAAAAAGTCCTACAGCGATTGTTCCCCAGATACCATTGCAGCCATGTACTGCTACGGCACCAACCGGATCATCTACTTTTAATTTATCTTCAATAAAGTATACTGCTACGCAGACCAGAGCACCTGCAACTGCACCGATGATGAAAGAACCAATGACATCGACATTTGCACATCCTGCTGTGACTGCCACAAGACCTGCAAGAGATCCGTTTAAGGACATGGAAACATCCGGTTTGCCATTTCTGATCCATGTGAAAATCATTGCACTTACTGTTGCGACTGCCGGTGCTACAGTTGTTGTTGCAAAAATCTGTGATAACTGCATCGTGTCTGTTGCTGCTGCGCCGTTAAATCCGTACCAGCCAAACCAGAGAATGAATACACCCAGAGCACCGATTAAAATATTGTGTCCAAGAATTGGTCTTGCTTTTCCGTTTTTATCATATTTACCGATACGAGGTCCAAGCATTGCTGCTCCAATGAAGGCTGTAATTCCACCTACCATATGGATGCATGCTGATCCTGCAAAATCTGTAAATCCCATATCTGTAAGCCACGGTGTTGCACCCCAAACCCAGTGAGCCTCAATCGGATAAACTACTAAACTGATAATGAAACTATAAATACAATAGGTAATGAATTTTGTACGCTCTGCCATTGCACCTGAAACAATTGTTGCTGCCGTTGCACAGAATACTAAGTTAAATACGAAAGCTGACCAGTCTGTCTCGCCAAAGCCTGTAAAAGGATTCAGCCCCCATCCTACAAAACCACCTTCGCCACAGAGCAGGTTATAACCTAATAAATAGAAAGCAACTGTACCAATACAGAAATCCATTAAGTTTTTCATCGTAATGTTGCCGACATTTTTTGCTCTTGTAAAGCCTGCTTCTACCATTGCAAATCCACATTGCATAAAAAATACTAACGCTGCACCCATCAGGTACCATACACTCATATCCATAATAATCCTCCTTGTTTTGCGAAGCAAAATGCGACTGCCCTTGCATGGAGCAATGCCCAGCAAGCTGTGCAGGATTTAGCCTCCTTGTTTTGCGATATAAAAAAGGGGATAATTCAGGTGAGACTACACCCTTTATTATCCCCTTTGATAATCGTTTTTTCCTGATTCAATTTTTTCATAACAAAAAACTAATTCTATTTTAGGACTCCTCTTTCCGTCCATAGAATCTTACAATGCATCTGTACCATGTTCGCCGGTACGGATACGAACTGCATCTTCTACATCATATACGAAAATCTTACCATCACCAAAATGTCCGGTATTAATTTCCTTTACGATCTTATCGATCAGAGTTGGTGCAACTTCATCTGTCACGACCGTCTCCACTTTAACCTTAGGAAGAAGATTTACAGCATACTCAGAACCACGGTAATTTTTAATGATACCTTTCTGATTACCATAACCCATGCTGTTTACGATATTCATACCGTTTACTTCACAGGAATCTAAAACTTCTTTTAAGTCTTCAAGTTTCTCCGGTTTAATAATAATCTCTAACTTCTTCATAACAATCCTCCTTGTTTTGCGAAGCAAAATCCGAACCCCATGGTGAGGAGAGGATTTAGCCTCCTTGTTTTCCATTCTTTATTTGTTCACAATTTGTTTAAAAACCTTTCATGATGTGAACATGGATTTTTCACTTCTTCTGCATATAATAAAAGCATAAAAACAAAAGACAGTTTCAAAGTTTTGATTACTTTTTATATAAACTTTTTCATAATCTGCCAGGTGGAGAACCACCTGGCATCCTCCCTTTTATGGGAGTTTTTTTATGTATACCGTTCTGTTATTATACTTCAAAGATCAGATCTCCGTAAGAAGGCATTGGCCACATGGACTTATCTACCAGCATTTCCAATTTATCAACCGGTGCACGGAGTTCATCCATAGCTGCTTTTACTTCATCATGATAATAAACTGCCTGTGCTCTTCCCTCTTCCATTGCACCACCTTTTGCAGTGACTTCTTCCAGTTTGGAAAGTGCTGATTTTGCATCTGCAAGCAGATCAGATACCTCTGTCAGGATCTCTGTCTGAACACTCACATCAGCGTCGCATGCTGCCTTCACTGCTGTGATGGACTCTGCAAGAACGGTTGTGTATTTGATCACTGCCGGAATGATCTGTTTGGTTGCAATATCGATCATTGCCTTTGCCTCGATATTGATCTCTTTTGCGTAAGTCTCATATTCGATCTCTACACGGGAGTCAAGTTCTGCTTTGGTAAATACACCAAATTTTTCAAATAATGTAACTGCTTTGTCTGTATTCAATGCAGGGATTGCATCTACCATGGATTTGATGTTTGGAAGTCCACGTCTCTCTGCCTCTTTTACCCATGCCTCAGAATAACCATTTCCATTGAATACAATTCTCTGGTGCTCGGTTGCATATTTTTTGATCAGATCATGTACTGCCATATCGAAATCATCTGCTTTTTCCAGTTCATCACAGGCTTCTGCAAATGCTTCTGCAACGATTGTATTTAATACAACGTTTGGCTGTGCGATAGAATCCTGAGAACCTACCATACGGAACTCGAACTTGTTTCCGGTAAATGCAAATGGTGACGTTCTGTTTCGGTCTGTTGCATCTTTCATGAAATCAGGTAATGTCTTAACACCTGTCTCTAACATTTTTCCTGAAATACTATGTGTGGCTTCACCAGTGCTGATCAGCTGTGACAACACATCCTCCAACTGCTCGCCCAGGAACACGGAAAGGATTGCCGGCGGTGCCTCATTTGCTCCTAATCTGTGATCATTTCCGACATCTGCTGCGGATTCTCTTAACAGATCTGCATGTGTATCCACTGCCTTTAAGATACAGGTTAAAACTAATAGGAACTGAATATTCTCATGTGGCGTTTTGCCCGGATCCAACAGGTTGATTCCATCATCTGTTGTGATCGACCAGTTGTTGTGTTTACCGGAACCGTTCACTCCTGCAAATGGTTTCTCGTGAAGTAAGCACTGTAAGCCATGACGGTAAGCAACTTTTTTCAATGTCTCCATGACTAACTGGTTGTGATCCACTGCAATGTTTGCTTCTGCATAAATTGGGGCTAACTCATGCTGTGCAGGTGCTACCTCATTATGCTGTGTCTTTGCAGATACACCAAGTTTCCAGAGTTCTTTGTTGACATCCTTCATGTAAGCTGCGATACGCTCACGGATGCTTCCGAAGTAGTGATCATCCATCTCCTGGCCTTTTGGAGGCATCGCTCCGAATAAGGTACGGCCTGTGAAAATCAAATCTTTTCTCTGTAAGTATTTCTCTCTGTCTACAATGAAGTATTCCTGTTCCGGTCCAACGGAAGGAGTTACTTTTTTCGAGGTTGTATTTCCAAATAACCGGAGTAACCGGAGCGACTGTTCATTGATTGCCTCCATAGAACGAAGCAATGGCGTTTTCTGGTCAAGTGCCTCGCCTGTGTAGGAGCAAAATGCTGTTGGAATACAGAGTGTTGCGCCTGCTGCATCCTGTCTTACGAATGCCGGTGATGTACAATCCCACGCTGTATATCCTCTGGCTTCAAAAGTTGCCCTAAGACCACCGGATGGGAAAGATGATGCATCCGGTTCACCTTTGATCAGCTCTTTTCCGGAAAAGCTCATCAATACTTTTCCGTTTGGCATTGGTGCCGTGATAAAAGAATCATGTTTCTCTGCTGTTACACCAGTTAACGGCTGGAACCAGTGTGTATAGTGTGTTGCTCCTTTTTCAATTGCCCATTCTTTCATCTCATGTGCAACGACATCTGCTGTTTCAAGGTCTAATTCTTTTCCTTCCTCCATGACTTCATGAAGTTTTTTGTAAATTTTCTTTGGAAGACGTTCCTGCATGACAGCATCGTTAAATACGTTCTCTCCAAAGATGTCTGCTACATTGAAGTATTCTTTCTCGCTCATCTTTCTACATCCTTTCTTTTCATCCAAATCCCCTGAGATTTGATTTCTTTGATTAATCAAACATCGCTGCTCACAGAACAAAGAGTTGCTTCGCAACTCTTTGCGCGCTGATGTGCGCAAGCTTTAGCTTGCATAATTCTTCTGCGCATCAGTCGCATCCTCGCGGAGCGTTTTTATTACATAGGAATTAATTTCCTATGTAATAAAAAAAGGCGCTCCAACTCTGTTGGAACGCCTTCGTTCATTTTCTCTCGCAATGTTTTGTTGTTGTAACTAAAATAATACAATCAAAATCATTTTTCAAGACTATTTTTTATTTTTTTCATATTTTGTATAAAATTAACATTTATTTCCATGGAAACAATTTATTTTTGTTAAAATTGTATTTTCTATGTAAAATTATACTTCAAACATGAGATCACCATAAGATGGCATTGGCCACATGGATTTATCTACTAACATCTCCAGCTTATCAACCGGTGTTCGCAAAGCTTTCATTGCAGTCATCACCTCATCGCGATAGAATACTGCCTGCTCTCTTCCCTGTGCCATAGCTGCCCCCTGTGCGGTCACTTCCTCCAATTTTGAAAGCGCATTCTTCGTGTCTGCAAGAAGGTCTGATACTTCCATCAGAATCTCTGTCTGCACGCTGATATCTGCACCGCAGGCTGCCTTTACTGCATTGATGGACTCTGCCAGTGTTGTAGTATATCGGATAACAGCCGGAATGATCTGCTTTGTTGCAATATCGATCATTGCCTTTGCCTCAATGTTAATCTCTTTTGCGTAGGTCTCATATTCGATTTCTACACGGGAATCAAGTTCTGCCTTTGTAAATACGCCGAATTTTTCGAATAAAGCAACTGCTTTCTCGGAATTTAATGCAGGAATTGCATCCACCATGGATTTGATATTTGGAAGACCACGTCTCTCGGCCTCAGCAACCCATTCGTCCGAATATCCGTCTCCGTTGAAGACGATTCTCTGATGCTCGGTCGCATATTTTTTGATCAGGTCATGTACTGCCATATCAAAATCATCTGCTTTTTCCAGTTCATCACAAGCCTCTGCAAATGCCTCTGCAACAATTGTATTTAACACAACGTTTGGCTGGGAAACAGAATCCTGGGAACCCACCATACGGAACTCGAATTTATTTCCTGTAAACGCAAATGGAGATGTACGGTTACGGTCTGTCGCATCCTTCATAAAGTCAGGCAGCGATTTTACACCTGTCTCTAATCTCTGACCGGAGATACTGTGTGTGGCAGCTCCTGTGCTGATGAGCTGTGACAACACATCCTCTAACTGCTCTCCAAGATAAACGGATAAAATAGCCGGTGGTGCCTCATTTGCGCCAAGTCTGTGGTCATTTCCGACATCTGCTGCTGATTCGCGCAAAAGATCTGCATGGGTATCCACTGCTTTTAAAATACAGGTCAGCACCAGAAGGAACTGAATATTTTCGTGCGGTGTTTTTCCCGGTTCTAACAGGTTAATGCCGTCGTCTGTCGTAATGGACCAGTTGTCATGCTTACCGGAACCATTCACCCCTGCAAATGGTTTCTCATGTAACAGACACTGTAAACCATGACGATACGCAACCTTTTTCAAAGTCTCCATGATAAGCTGGTTGTGGTCAACTGCGATATTTGCCACTGCATAAATCGGAGCCAGTTCGTGCTGTGCAGGTGCGACCTCATTATGCTGTGTCTTCGAGGACACGCCAAGCTTCCACAGTTCAATATTGACATCTCTCATATAGGATGCGATACGTTCACGGATGCTTCCAAAGTAATGGTCATCCATTTCCTGTCCTTTTGGAGGCATTGCACCAAACAAAGTACGTCCGGTAAAGATCAGGTCTTTTCTCTGTAAATATTTTTCTCTGTCTACAATAAAGTATTCCTGCTCCGGTCCTACCGAAGGAGTTACTCTCTTAGAGGTTGTGTTTCCAAATAAACGGATCAGACGCAGTGCCTGCACGTTGATCGCTTCCATGGAACGAAGCAATGGTGTCTTCTGGTCAAGCGCTTCTCCTGTGTAGGAACAGAATGCGGTCGGAATGCAGAGTGTTGCGCCTGCTGCATCCTGTCTGACGAATGCCGGAGAAGTACAGTCCCATGCTGTGTATCCTCTCGCCTCAAAAGTCGCTCTTAATCCACCGGATGGAAAAGATGATGCATCCGGTTCACCTTTAATTAATTCTTTTCCCGAAAAACTCATCAAAACCTTGCCGTTTTCCATAGGCGCAGTAATGAAAGAATCGTGTTTCTCTGCCGTAACTCCGGTTAACGGCTGGAACCAGTGCGTATAATGTGTTGCACCTTTTTCAATTGCCCACTCCTTCATCTCATGAGCAACGACATCTGCGGTCTCGAGGTCTAATTCTTTTCCTTCCTCCATTACTTCGTGAAGTTTTTTGTAAACTTTCTTTGGTAAACGAGCCTGCATGACAGAATCGTTAAATACGTTTTCGCCAAAGATATCTACAACATTAAAGTTCTCTTTCTCCATCATCTTGTTTGATATCCTTTCTCTCATCTAAATCCCCTCAGATTTGATGTTCTTATACTAATATAAGAGAATCTACACATAAATGCAACTAATAAATCGTTTATGTTCCAAGGAAAAATAGAAAAAGACCTCATAGAACGGATTCTCCGCTCTACGAGGTCTTTATTTTCTTGATATTTTATTCAGCTTTTCCAACAGAACCAAATAATTCCATCTTCTCTTTTACAGTAGCTTTGATTGCTTCTGCACCTGGAGCTAATAATTTACGAGGATCAAATCCCTTACCCTCAAGATCTTTACCAGCTTCGATATATTTACGTGTAGCATCTGCGAAAGATAACTGACACTCTGTGTTAACATTGATTTTAGATACACCAAGGTCGATAGCTTTCTTGATCATATCAGCCGGGATACCTGTACCGCCATGAAGTACTAATGGCATCATTCCTGTTTTCTCCTGAACAGCTGCTAATGTCTCAAAGCTTAATCCTGGCCAGTTTGCCGGATATTTTCCATGGATGTTACCGATACCTGCTGCAAGCATGTCCACACCAAGATCAGCGATTGCTTTACACTCGTTAGGATCAGCACATTCGCCCATACCAACAACTCCGTCTTCCTCGCCACCGATAGAACCAACTTCTGCCTCGATGGATAAGCCTAACTGATGAGCTACTGCTACTAACTCTTTTGTTTTCTCAACGTTCTCTTCGATTGGATAATGAGAACCATCAAACATGATAGACGTGAAACCAGCTTTGATACATTTGTAGCATCCTTCGTATGTTCCATGATCTAAGTGTAATGCTACAGGAACTGTGATTCCAAGTTCTTCATCCATAGCTTTTACCATAGCAGCTACTGTTTTGAATCCTGTCATGTACTTTCCAGCACCTTCAGATACACCTAAGATAACAGGGGATTTTAACTCCTGTGCTGTTAACAGAACCGCTTTTGTCCATTCAAGGTTGTTGATGTTGAACTGACCTACAGCGTAATGACCAGCTTTTGCTTTGTCTAACATCTCTTTTGCAGATACTAACATTGTTAATTCCTCCATAATTTAAAATATTTGCTTTATCCAGCATTATTTCTCTCATTATTATATATTACTTTGATGCAAAAATAAAGTCATTTTTTTAACATATATGACCGTCAGATTTTTGATTCTTCCGGCTTTTTGACTATAATGTCCACTGCCTGTTTCAGATTTTTCACACAGACTTCCATATGGTCACCGCCAAATTCCCCGTCCAGAGTCCATGGGATCTCCCTGGAAGCAGTAAACTTCACTTCGGCTGTCTTAAATGAATAAATCATATCCGTGTCATCTACGAGATTGATCAGGGATGCGATGATCTCATTCAGTTCCATCGGGTTCTTCGGCTTTTTGATCAGTGTCACTTCAAAAACACCGTCATCGAGCAGAACATCTTTTCCGGTCATCCCCTTGAACCCGCCTACAGATGTAGAATTTGTGATCATTCCGTAGATAAACTCGTCCTGAATACGCATATTGTTATATTCCACCTGCATCATAAAGGATGGGATATCATGAAGGCATTTTGCGCCTTCCAAAATATAAGCGGCATGTCCGAGTACATTTTTCCATTCCTGGCTCGTCTTATAAGACACTTCAGTAAAAAGTCCAAATGCTGCGACATAGACAAAATAATCCCCATTAAACAGACCGACATCGCACGGAAACGGTTTTCCTGTGACGGCCGCCTCTGCCGCTTTTTCCATGTCCTTCGGTATTCCAAGCGAAGAAGCAAAATCGTTCGTGCTTCCGGCCGGTATGTATCCCAATGGAACTTTTGCTTTGCATTGCATCATTCCGGTTACCACTTCGTCTAATGTACCATCTCCACCGCTGCACACAACAAGATCATAATTTCCGGCATACGCTTCCACTTTTTCTTTTGCATCTCCGGCACACTGCGTCGGATAGATTGTAACCTCATAATCCGCTTTTACCATGGTGTCCACGATGTCTAACAACTGATTCTTAATCTGTGCCTTTCCTGAGCACGGATTGAATACAAACAATAATTTCTTTTTCATATCCATAAATCACTATACTCTCTTATTCATTCAACATTTATTTGCCTGTCAAAAGTCTCTCTAATGCTTCCACTGCTTCCACTTCGTCTGTTCCTTCCGCATCTATCGTGACAACCACTCCGTTTGTCAGAACAAGGCTCATCATCCCCATGATGCTTTTTGCATTGACATGTTTCCCGTCCATCTCTAGATAAAGATGACTGGAAAACTGATTGGCGGTCTGTACCATCAATGCGATCGGTCTTGCTTCCATTCCTGCATCCATCTGCACTTCTACTGTCTTTCTCATCGTCTTATCATTCTCCTCCTATTCCCTCAGTCCGTCTGCGATCTCACTGATCTTCCGAAGTCTGTGATTCACACCCGATTTTCCAACCGGCGGATCTAAATACATTCCAAGTTCTTTGAGTGGTGCCTCAGGGTATTCCAGCCGCAATAACGCCATCTCTTTTAAATTGTCCGGCAGGCTTTCTAATCCCATCACTTCCCTGATATATGTAATGTCCTCCAGCTGTTTTACTGCCGCATTGACCGTCTTGCTGATATTGGCAGTCTCGCAGTTGACCTTACGGTTGACGGAATTACGCATCTCTTTTAAAATGCGCACGTTCTCTAAATTCATCAGTGCCACATGCGCTTCCATCACATTTAAAATATCAACAATCTGTGCCCCTTCTTTTAAGTAAACAACAAAATGTTTTTTTCGTTCCACGATCTTGGCATCCACATCAAAACTGTTCATGATATCCCGAAGCTGTTCTGCCTGCGGCATGGTCCTGCACACAATCTCAAAGTGGTAGGACTTATTCGGATCGCTGATGGAACCGCCAGCCAGGAACGCCCCTCTGATGTAGGCTCTTTTACAGCAGGCCTGCAAAAGCAGCAGTCCGTTGACCGTCTCTGTGATGATCGGGATCTGATGATCCTCATCCCACATTTTTACTGTCTCATAAATCTTCTTCTGCTCCCTCCCGGATTTTTCCTCCGAAAAATCGAACAGTTTTTTTAACAAAAGCTCATACTTTGTATTTAACAGTTCATTTTCAGAATCCAGAAAAAGGTCACATCCGGATTCGCTCACCTGCACTTTTCCATCAAATGCGATCAGTGCCGCCAGCTCAGCGATCTGACAATGACGGCTTTTCCCAAGATGTCTGGAAAGTTCTTCTTTTACTTCACTTGAAAAAGACATTCTATTTACCTCGCAGGGCATCTTTTCCTATATCCCTATGCTCAATCTTCAGACCATATTCCTTCTTGTCCATCATTCTCTTGTACAATTCATTGGCAAGCGTTACCGAGCGGTGTTTTCCACCTGTGCATCCAATCGATATGACAAGCTGGTTTTTTCCCTCTGCAATGTAGTTTGGTATCAGGAAGTTGATCATATCCTCTAATTTATCCAGAAACTCGTGCGCCTCCTTAAATTGAAGCACATAATCCTGAATTTCCCTGTCATTTCCTGTCTTGGCACGAAGCCCTTCCACATAATATGGATTCGGCAGAAAACGCACATCGAAAACCAGATCCGAATCCGCCGGGATTCCATATTTAAATCCGAACGATAAAATCGTGATGAACAGATTTTTATAATCCTGGTTCTGCACAAATATTTTTTCAATCTCCGCTTTCAGTTCTCTTGTCAGAAGCTGACTGGTATCTATAATATAACTTGCGCGCTCTTTCAAAAAGGCAAGTCTTTCTCTCTCTTTTGCAATTCCTTTATCGACACGTTCCGAGCCTGCCAGTGGATGGCTTCTTCTCGTCTCTTTGTATCGTTTTACAAGTACGGAATCCTCCGCATCCAAAAATAAAATATCATAAGCGCCGCCGTTTGCCTTGATCCGGTCAAGCACACTCCGGAGTTCCTCAAGTGCCTGTCCACTTCGGATATCGATCCCGACAGCGACTTTCTGTAATTCTGCATTCTGCTGCAGATCAGACAATTCCACAAATTTTTCCAATAAAGGGATCGGAAGATTATCGACACAGTAAAAGCCGATGTCTTCCATCATTTTCAGTGCTGTACTTTTTCCGGCTCCAGACATTCCTGTTAATATCACGAATTTCATATTATAACCACACCTTTCTCATAAGTTTGCAGCTTAAAATTCACCAATCATTTTCACTTCCGGTTCCAATACTACACCAAACTGTGCCTGTACCTTATCCGCTACATCCTGCATCAGCTGACAGATGTCTGCCGCTGTTGCATCCCCTTTGTTGATCACAAAACCACAGTGTTTCTCAGACACCTGCGCACCACCCACCTGATAGCCGCGAAGTCCTGCATCCATGATCAGCTTTCCTGCAAAATATCCCTCCGGTCTTTTGAAAGTGCTTCCGGCACTTGGATACTGCAGTGGCTGTTTCTCTGCTCTTTTTTCATTCAATTCTTTCATTTTGGAACGGATTTCCGCCTCATCGCGCGGCACAAGTTCCAAAACAACTTTTGTAACAATATATTTTTTGTCCGGAATACAGCTATGCCGGTAACCCAGGTCGAGCGCATCTCTGTCAAGTTCCAGCTGTGCACCGTTTTCATCGAGAACATATACTCTCTCAATGATATCCTTCATCTCTCCGCCATAGGCTCCGGCGTTCATGACAACTGCTCCGCCGACACTTCCGGGAATCCCTGCAGCAAATTCCATGCCGCCCAGACCATTCGATGCCGCAGTATTGGCAATTTTAGAAAGCATTGCACCTGCCTGCGCCGTGATCCTCGTTCCTTGCACTTCAATGTTTCCCATTGGCTCTGTCATCTCGATCACCACACCACGGATTCCCTTGTCTCCCACAAGCAGATTGCTGCCATTTCCGATAAAAGAATATGGCACATGATGCTGTCTGCAAAGTCCAAGAACCGCCGCAAGTGCTGTTTCATCCGGCTGGACCAGCACATCTGCCGGTCCACCCACACGAAACGTTGTATGTTTTTTCATTGGCTCTTCCATAAAGATCCCGGAGCCAGCCATTATATTTTCAAGTTCTGTTAAAAACTGGTCATTCATTGATATTTCCTAAGCTTCCTTTAAGAATGCAATATAACCTCTGTATGCCTCATACAGATCCACTTTGCTGATGATCTCCCATGGCGCATGCATATTTAATACCGGAACACCGCTGTCGATGACATTCATTCCATAGTTTGCAAGAATGTAAGCGATCGTTCCGCCGCCACCCTGATCGACTTTACCGAGCTCGGCTGTCTGGAAGGACACCTCATTTGTATCCATAATATTTCTTAATTTTCCAATATACTCTGCATTTGCATCATTGGAACCGCCCTTGCCTCTGGAACCCGTGTATTTGTTAAATACAAGTCCTTTTCCAAAATATGCTGTGTTGCGTTTTGTCATAACACTTGGGAAGTTCGGGTCAAACGCTGCTGATACATCTGAGGAAAGTACCTTGGAACCTGCCAGTGCTCTTCTGAGTGCCAGTTCTGAATAACTTCCTGCTGCTGCCATTACTTCTGCAACAGTGTTCTCGAAAAATCTGGACTGCATTCCGCTGGCTCCCACACTTCCGATCTCTTCTTTGTCCACTAAAAGGCAGACACTTGTGATCTCCGGATCTTCTGAAACAAGCATTGCTTCAAAGGATGGATATGCACAAACTCTGTCGTCATGTCCATAACCCATAATCATGCTGCGGTCAAAGCCGTAATCTTTTGCTTCTCCTGCCGGAACCACTTCGATCTCTGCGGAAAGGAAATCTTCTTCCTCTATACCATATTCTTTGGATAAAAGATTCATGATATTCGCTTTTACTTTTTCTTTTACTTTCTCATCTTCTGTCTGCATTGGAATGCTTCCGATCAAAAGATCAAGATTTTCACCCTCGATCACTTTTGCAGCTTTCTTCTCTAACTGTTCTCCTGACAGATGGATCAGAAGATCACTCACTCCAAACACCGGGTCGCCTGGTTTATCGCCGACATTTACCTTTACAACAGTTCCGTCTTTTTTTGCAATAACACCATGTAATGCCAAAGGTAACGTTACCCACTGGTATTTCTTGATCCCGCCATAATAGTGGGTATCCAACATGGCAAAATCGGTATCCTCATATAATGGATCCTGTTTTAAATCCAGACGCGGAGAGTCAATGTGTGCTCCAAGGATATTCATTCCTTTTTCCATGCTCTCTTTTCCGATCACAAATAAAGCCATGCCTTTTCCCATGTTATTGGCATATACTCTGTCGCCTGCTTTCAATGCTGTATGCTCTGCGATCACCTTCTCAAGATTTACAAAACCTGCCTTTTCTGCTTTCTCCACAAAAAAAGACACACACTCGCGCTCTGTCTTGCAATCAGAAATAAACTTGCGGTAATTCTCTGCAAACTGAAATACTTCCTCCCGTTTATTTCCTTCCGGGTATTTTTCCCATGCAATTTTGTTTTCCATATTTTTTTCTCCAAATCCAACTATATATTTATAACGGTTTTTCCGCTATATGCAAAAATGTAACTATGTCCTGTGCCATCCACTTTCGGCACAATCGTGTATACACAGCTTAATCGTCATCATCATGACCTTTTGTGATATTCTCCTGCACGCGGCGGTAAAGCTCCTGTGCTGCGTTGTAACCCATTTTCTTCTGTCTGTGGTTGACTGCCGCTGTCTCACAGATGACTGCGAGATTTCGTCCCGGACGGATCGGCAGCGAATGGCACGACACTTTATTTCCAAGAAATTCTGCGTATTCATCCTCTAAGCCAAGGCGGTCATACTCATTTTCTTTCTTCCAGTCCTCAAGCTTGATGACAAGGTCGATCTGCTGTTTTTCCTTGACACACTCAACACCGTAAAGCGCTTTCACATCGATAATACCGATACCACGCACCTCGATAAAATATCTCGTGATGTCCGGAGAAGTGCCGATCAGCGTATGCTCATTAATCTTGCGGATCTCCACAACATCATCTGTTACCAGACGATGTCCACGGCGCACAAGCTCCAATGCCGCCTCACTCTTACCGATTCCGCTCTCACCCATGATCAGAAGTCCTTCACCATAGACATCGACCAGAACTCCGTGAATGGAAATACATGGTGCCAGCTGTTCACTCAGACAGAAAATCAATTCTGCCATAAATTCCGATGTGCTTCTCTTCGTTCCCAAAACCGGAACATCATTTTCCGAAGCAATCTGTAAAAAATCTTCATCCGGCTGTAAATCCCTGCAGAAGATAATGCATGGGATATCATATGTGGTAAATTTCTGTAAAATCTTTTCCTTCTTCTCCACATCCAGTCTCTGTAAATAGGTGTACTCAACGTTTCCGATGATCTGTACACGCGACTGCTCAAAATGTTCAAAGAACCCACTCAGCTGCAACGCCGGACGGTTCACATCACTGATTTTAATACGGTGTTTTTTCAAATCCATGTCCGGCAGGAAATTATACAGATCCATGATCTGTGCTACTTTGCTGACACTTACTCCATTCGTTCCATTCATACCCTTTTCTCCTTTATGTTCTGGGGATTTTTTGTTTTCCTCTGCGCCGGAAAATACTTCTGCCGCATAGAAGACCCATTGTCATAAATATATCACAGAACAGCGTCTTTGTGAAGAAATTCATATACTGCCTGCGCCGCTTTTTCGTTCATGCTCTCGGTGTCGGCAAGATCTTCTGCCGAGGCCTCTCGGATTGCCTCTAACGACTGATATTTTTTCATCAAAGCTTTTCTTCTGGACGGACCGATTCCCGGAATATCATCCAGTATGGAATGCACCTGTTCTTTGCTGCGCAGTGACCTGTGGTATTCGATAGCAAAACGATGCGCCTCGTCCTGAATTCTTGTGATAAGTTTGAATCCTTCACTGCCCCGGTCAATCGGTATCTCAATATTGTTATAGTATAACCCACGGGTTCTGTGATTATCATCTTTTACCATACCACAGACCGGAATATTCAGATGTAATTCATCCAGCACTTTCAGGCAGATATTGACCTGCCCTCTTCCACCATCCATCATAATAAGATCCGGGAAGCGTGTAAAACTGCCATACTCTGCACCGAGTTCTTTCTCCTGCATTTCTTCCTGCTCCCGCATGCCGTGTGTAAAACGCCTTGTAAGGACTTCATGCATGGAAGCGTAGTCATCCGGTCCGGTGACAGTGCGGAGCTTGAACTTTCTGTAATCGCTGCGCTTTGTTTTTCCTTTTTCATAAACCACCATGGAACCAACCGTCTCGAATCCGTTGATGTTGGAGATATCAAACGCTTCCACACGCTGTAAGCCCGGAAGATCCAGCCATCCTGCGATCTCTTTCATCGCTCCGATAGTTCTTCCCTCCTCACGCTTGATCTTCTCCTTATCCTGCGACAACACAAGTTCCGCATTCTTCTGCGCCAGCTCCACCAGTTTTTCCTTCATTCCTTTTTGCGGAATACGGATATAGACTTTGCCGCCGCGCTTCTCCCCCAACCATTCTGCCAATACTTCATGGTCATCGATCTCCTCCGGCAGCATGATCTCTCTCGGAATAAACGGCGTGCCGGAATAAAACTGTTTTACAAATGTAGTCAATATTTGTTCCTTAGTATCTTCATTTCCGATCTTTACATAAAAGTGATCCCGTCCGATCAGTTTTCCATCCCGGATAAAAAATACCTGTACGACCGCATCTCTGTCATCCGCAGCAAGTGCAATAATGTCTTTGTCCTCGCCGTCGTTATGCGTGATTTTCTGTTTCTGTGCAATCTGCTTCACGCTGTTTAAAAGGTCGCGATATTCGATTGCCTTCTCAAACTGCATCTCCTCGGAAGCAACCATCATTTTTTCCTGTAACGATTTTAAAATTGGTGCATAGTTTCCATTTAAAAATTCAACGGCTGCATCCACACGCTGTCTGTACTCCTCTTTGCTGATATAGCCCTGACACGGCGCATTGCACTGATGAATATGATAATTCAGGCATGGGCGGTCTTTTCCGATATCTTTTGGCAGATTCCGGTTACAGGTTCTGAGCTGATATAATTTATTGATCAGTTCGATCGTATCCTTGACTGCTCCTGCACTCGTGTACGGTCCAAAATAGCGTGACCTGTCTTTTTTCTGTTGTCTGGAAAACAGAACCCGCGGAAAATCCTCTCCGACCGTCACTCTGATATAGGGATAAGTCTTATCATCCCGCAGCATGGTATTGTATTTTGGTCTGTGTTCCTTGATCAGATTACATTCTAAAACAAGTGCCTCCAGTTCAGAATCCGTGATGATATATTCAAAACGCGCAATCTGTTTTACCATCTGTGCTTTTTTGATCCCCTCATCATGGCTTGCCTGAAAATACTGGTGCACCCGTTTTCTAAGGCTGACAGCCTTTCCAATATAAATAATCGCATCCCTGCTGTCATGCATAATATAAACTCCCGGCTGATCCGGGAGTTTTTTTAATTCTTCTGCAATCTCAAACATTATTCACCATCATTGCCTTTACTCTGGCGTTCAGCGTCCATTGCCTGTTCCATAAAGCTCTTCTTTGTGCTCTCTTCCTCCGGTTCCGGAATACCTTTGATCTCACGGAAAATCTTCATAAATTCTTTTCCGGTGATTGTCTCATGCTCATACAGGTATTCAGAAATCTTATCTAATGATTCGCGGTTCTCGATCAGAAGCTGCATTGCGTCATCATAACATTTGTTAATGATGGAAAGAACTTCTCCATCGATCTGTGCTGCGGTCTCCTCACCGCAGATCAGTCCTGCCCGGTTATCCAGATACTGATTCTCTGTTGTTGCAAGACACATCATGCCAAACTTATCTGACATACCATATTGTGTAACCATTGCTCTTGCGATTGCTGTTGCGTTCTCAATATCGTTTGCAGCGCCGCTTGTTGCAGAGGAAAATACGAGTACTTCTGCCGCACGTCCTGCCATGTAGGTTGTGATCTTGGCAAGCAGTTCATCCTTCGTCTGTAAGAACTTCTCCTCTTCCGGTGTCTGCAAGGTATAACCGAGTGCCCCCATCGTTCTTGGAACGATCGTGATCTTCTGAACCGGCTCAGTGTTCTTCTGAAGTGCTGTCACAATCGCATGACCAACCTCATGATAGGAAACGATCTTACGCTCTTTGTCACTCATCACGCGGTCTTTCTTCTCTTTACCGCCTACTGCTACTAACTCAAAAGCCTCAAACAGATCCGCTTGATTAACATATTTTCTTCCCTTCTTAACCGCATTGATCGCAGCCTCATTGATCATATTGGCAAGATCAGAACCAACAAGACCTGCTGTTGCAAGTGCCAATGCATCCAGATCTACGGTCTCATCCATAAGGACATCTTTGGAATGAACTTTTAATGTCTCAAGTCTTCCCTTCAGATCCGGCTTATCGACGATAATACGGCGGTCGAAACGTCCCGGACGAAGCAGCGCTTTATCTAAAACTTCCGGTCTGTTGGTCGCAGCCAGGATCAGAAGTCCCTTGGAAGTATCAAAACCATCCATCTCGGCAAGCAGCTGGTTTAAGGTCTGCTCGCGCTCATCATTGCCACCGCCATAACGGGAATCACGGCTTTTACCGATTGCATCGATCTCATCAATAAAAATAATACATGGTGCCTGTTTCTGTGCCTCTTTGAAAAGATCACGCACACGGGATGCACCGACACCCACAAACATCTCTACGAAATCAGAACCTGCCAGAGAGAAAAATGGCACACCAGCCTCTCCTGCTACTGCCTTTGCAAGTAATGTCTTACCTGTACCAGGAGGTCCTACAAGCAGCGCTCCCTTTGGAAGTTTTGCTCCGATCTCACGGTACTTTTTCGGATTATGAAGGAAATCAACAACTTCCTGTAAAGACTCTTTTGCCTCATCCTGTCCGGCAACATCTTTAAAGGTAACGCCGGTGGTTTTTTCCACATAAACTTTTGCAGTGCTCTTGCCAACGCCCATAGCGCCGCCGCCCATACGCTTCATCAAAACGCCCATCAGTATCCAGATCAGTACGAGTGGAAGCAGGAAGCTTAAAATATTGTAAATCCATG
>OGXD01000092.1_pt1 | contig 67640 bp, 61 predicted proteins | sample 1576211 | NCBI WGS metagenome assembly OGXD01 (sample SAMEA3541470, study PRJEB24748) | human gut metagenome | biome: human gut; feature: human-associated habitat; material: faeces | place: China | collected 2012
TTCACAAATCTTATATCAGTTTTTAACGTTTACACAAAACTTGAAACGGTCTCTTCAGCGTCAATCTGGACAATGGGATGATGATAAATTGAAAAGGATGAAATACTAGTAACAGAACGGAAGACACTTGTATTTTCTTCTCTTATATTCCTATATTTATTTTTTCAATTTGGCAAGCACTTATAAAGCCTCTCTATTTGCTCAATAAATACATGGCTATTCACATTACCCTTTATCCTACATAACATCAAGTATCGAGACAGTTGTTCTAGCACCATATATATATCCTCATTATAGCCGCAATATTTTATTCCCATTAATGCATACGGTTTTAATTGAAAATTTATACACAGTCTAAGTGCCTCAACATAAAAAAGTAGCTCTTCATTTGATATACTCCTATAAAAACAAATATCCAAGTTAGGAAACATAACTTCTCTATTCGAAATCTGCTTTCTATTATTCTCTCTTATCATTTTCAAATTTATAGAATAAACACAATGAACTATATCTTTGCTATACATTGCAAATTGCAAATCGGTTAGTTCAATTTTATGACTTCTTGTTGTTTCACTATCTACATATCTAATATTTTGCCCTCGTATTTGATCAATCAGAATAAAATGTTGATTATGTTTTCTTAAATAGAACTTGCTTTCTGGCACATAAAATTCATCAACAGAAATTATGTAATGCATATATTTTTTCTCTTCATACAAGCGGTACTCCTTTTCTTCACATATAACCAAGTTATTTCTTTCTTTTAAAAAATCCGCATATTGCTCAAACATACTTTGATAAACTTTTTCTTCCTCTATGTTTCCAATTATATATGGTTGATAAACCCACGGATTTTCTTGCTTTATGTTTTTCGCCACTTTAAAACCCTGCAATATGATTTTTTTATCAATCAAGAATTCCAAATATTCATCCGTTTTAAAATATTCTCTATAAACAATTGTAAGGTATGTACATAGGCAATTAATAAATCCTCCAATATTATTTTCCATATTTTCCCCTCTTTAGCTTTATGTTTTCTACGCATCTACATAATGTACCATTAGAATACATTTGCGGTAAAACACTGCCCGACGCAATAAAATGCCCATAAAAAAGTAGCTGTGGAAATTTTGCCCACCCTGAACATTCAATAACAGCATTTCTTAACATCTCGTCATCTCCAATATCCCATTCCTCAAATTTATATCCACACATCTTAAGTATTGTTTTATCTCGTTCTTCATAGAGTCTCGATTGCCCCGCATTTTTATCACATACAATAACAATTTTGTCATTTATATTTCTTAACTTATCAGTGTTTTTTTTCAAACTTTTTTGCATATTAGGTTTTTTGTTCTCCAATTTTTCTCTTATGCAGTATTTCTCCATTTCTCCCTTGTCATTACCACACACAATATAATCATCAACTATTTTGCATGTTGTAATAAAACTTTCTGTATTCATTTCGCCTAAAATATCTTTACTGAAAATAACTACCTTCATCGACGTGGTAGTCAATGCTAACGTTTCAAACTCCTGTGAATAATCAATTTTCCATATCCTATTTTGCCCAATATCTAACATTTTGATAAACACTTTATTTTTTACGTCAATGAATACAACCACGTTGTCTAAAGTAGCTACATACAATATATTTTCCTTCTTATTAAAGCACATCGATGTAATATGCAATCTATTTAATTGTAGCTCCCGAATTTTACTGAACTTTAGATCAATAAAATAAATAGTACCTTCCACATCTGCTACAACAATTTCTTTTCCTACAATCAATATATCTATTAACTGATATGTACTAATTTTATATCGAACTATATCTTTTGTTTTCATATCAATTACTAAGACATACCCTTCAGCAGTTATAATATATACATTATTATCTCTTACCACTAAGTTATTAAACCATTTTTCTTCCTTACAAATAATTTTACTTGACGTTAACTCCGTATCTATTGAAATTAATTCACCATTTGATGTTACCGCCAAAATTTTATTTTCATAAATTGTCAATGCATTTACCCACCCATTTGAGCACACAATACATTTTATTTCTGATAAGTTATTATTAAATAATGCAATTTTTCCATCTTCTGATACAGTATAGATTCTATTATTGAATTGATATATATTCCAAATAGCTCCCCTGACACCCCCTTGGCAATGTAAATCTTCAATATCAATCACAAACACTTCTCCATATTGTGTTCCTATAAAAATCTGGTCATTTTTGTAACATATTGTGGTTAGCCACCCTCTTTTTATTGCATAATAGCCATCGCATTTTCCTGTATCAGTTCTCCAACTTTTAATACATCCATCATAACTAACTGTATATATTTTTTTATTTATTATACATGCATCCGATACCCAGTTGTTATAGTTCCCTGAAATATAATTTATTCCATCCTCATTATATATTTTAAAACTATTATCATATCCACTTTCAAAAATCCAACCCTTTCCAATTTCTTTTTTTCGTTTACCGTCACATGATATTAATTTTAATGAATGTAATGTCATTGAAAACTTTTCATTTTGATATAAAAATTGAATACAATTATCCTTCTTTAATATGGTAATATAGTCCGCTATAAAAAATTCTTTCATTTCTACATTTTCCTCTATTTGAACTATTACCATCATTTTTTTCAATTCTGTATCATAAATGCACAAACTATTATTTTCATAATATAAAAACAAACACCTTTGCCATATTTTCATTGCTAATACTGCACCATATTCACCTTTTTTTATTATTGTTTGAATCTCACTTTTATTCATTATTTTATATTCCCCCTTAAATTTTACTAATAAATACCTCTCCCCTTATCCTCTCCGCAATAATATTTCCTCATACGGAGAATTAATTTCTTTTTCATTATAATATTTTCTCAATATATTAACCCAAATATCATACGCTTTATATTGTTCCTCCAATGCTTCTCTATATATTCCGTTCATTCGCGTTAACGTTGCTTTAAATTCAACTATTTTTAAAGGTATGATTCTTAAAGGCAAATAGTAATTTATATCCTGTATGCAATTTATAAAATGTTCAATATCACGTATATTCGCACTACCTTTAGGTCCCGTCAATGTTATATATGCATAAATATCAAATCCATAATCATATAGCTTTTTAAAGTTTCCAATTTGTTCATTAATATCAAACATTTGATTCCGTATATTAAAATGAAAAGACTGGTTATTATATCCTTTAAAACAACAAGCACGTGAATGTTTGGGATATTCTGCCATATATCTTATTTGTTCCCTAGACAAATATTTTTCCATTATATCCATAGTTAGCAAATTATCATCTAACCATACAAACACTTTTCCTCGCAACTTTCTTTTTTCTAGTTCTTCCATTGTCCACAGGCACCATTCTGGTGCCAAATCCGGTTGTCCACCTGATAAATCTATAATAAATGGTTCTTTATTTTCTTCTAAAAACATATCTACCATTTGCTCTATCGAAATCCATTCAGCATTTGAACCACTTGCATCTAAAACACAATCATCGACAAAACAATACCAGCATCTAATATTACATCCTACATTTTGAAATACCTGTGTTTGAAAATGTTCTATTGCTGGGTCAACTCCTCGTAAGAGTCTTTTGGAAACACCATCTTTATTTTCTAAAAACAATCCAAAATTTTCATATTTTCTAAGTCTTCCAAGACCTTCACAATTAATATGGCAATTCGAATCCCTACACTCATCAAGCTTCTGAAACTTAGTTAGTTTAATTGATTTTGTCTGGATGTCCACAATTTTCCCCCGCAATATTTCATTATTTTTTTCCATTAATTTCCCTTCTTTCAACATAAAAACATCAAAATTTTTACTACCCCAAAAGTAAACAACTCGCTATTCGAACAGCTTACTAAAGTCCGTTTTCAAAGCTTTTTTTACACTCAAATATATCCCTAGTCCTTTTTCTTCAACAAGCCTTGCATTTGCAAATTGGTCATACATAAATGGAATTACTACCATCCGCTTTTTATGATAATAACTCTCTTTTAAAGTCCCATAGCCACCATGAAATATAACTAAATCTACTTTTGATAAAACAAAATCCTGATTAATTTCCGACACAAAATAAACATTATTATATGTCCCTGGAAACATGCATCTATCATACTTCCCCAAATTGACAATTACTCCTATATCTTTTCTATTTTTTATGCATTCTAGTATATGCTGAATCACTTCTATTCCGTCAGCATATCGATCATTTTGAGTTCCAAATGTTATATATATTTTACTTTTTACCTCTTCTATCAAGTTATCCATCAACTTATTTTTTTCATTAATAGAAAAAACTGTTTTAGGCATATCGAAAACTGTTTTTTTATCGTAATATTTTGTAAATTCTTTGGGACCACATATTATTTTTTGTGTATTCACAAAAAAGCCATCCATTGAATACCTCATCTTTCCCCAAAATCGTGGATGCAAAAAAATCTTGTAAGGATATGTTAAATAGAAACAAATTTTTTTTGATTTAATTTCCCCATAATAAAATTGTTTAATCCATGCTATAAGACACCCTAGCTTTGTTTCAGTTACTCTACTTACACTCTGCGGATATGCAGCTAAATTGAAATGTGTTGGACCATTATACGTCCAGAAAACGTTAACTTTTATATTTTTCAGATATCCTACTGGTGCAAAAAACATATATCTACTAATATCACAATACATTTCTTCTACATCATATTTTTCTATTATTTCTGCCAATTCTCCATGCAATTTTTTATAAACATGCTCAGATTTAGCTTTTTGCTTTTTCTCTCGATATTTTAATAAATTAATCACCTCTTCGTTACCGTAGCTTATATATTTATACCCCTGTTTTATTACATATTTCTCCAAATACGGATCTCCAAAAAAGAGACAATCCTGAATAGAATTATTAATTAAATAATTCATAATCGGAATAAAATGACTTATCTGATAACTGAGACATATTATTTTCATTCCTTACCCTTCCTCGTATAATATCTTTTAGATACATAAATGTATCCAAGTTAATAAGTTACTATTACTCAATAGGCTTGGTTAAACCCATGATATAATTGTCCCAGTGTCAATCAGGTAATAGTTCTTCTCTCTCCTGTTGAATCAGTAATAGTTGCTTCATAAAAAATCTGTTCCCTTGACATGGAAATTAGCTTGAAACCGGCTGACTGTTTGCTTAAGTACATGGACAATCATTTGCAGTATGGTTTCGCATCTGTCCGTCTCAAGCCTGATTCTTATCTGCGAGGGTGTTGACCCATGATCATGGTTTTTACCAAGCTGATTGAACACTTAAATCTCATTACGAAAGATGGGGATTTTATGAATCCACTTTACGTTAGAATTGATGTAAGCAGTAAATCCAATGTCGTTTACTTTATGCTGCCTAACGGCAATAAACACAGTAATTTCTCTGTTGCAAACTTTCATGATGGTTCTACTCAGTTGGTAAAAAAAATCTATTCTGCTTTTGTTTCGAAATCCCTTGATACTATTTCCATAGGTCTTGAAGCAACTTCTGTCTACGGTGAAAATCTTGTATATTTTCTTAGGGAAGATGCTTCTCTTGCATCCTATAACAGAAAGATTCATGTCCTCAATCCTAAGTAGATCAATAAGTTCAACGAATCTTATAACGATCTCCTAAAGAATGATTGGGTTGACTCTTTTGTCATTGCTGACTGCCTGCGTTTTGGAAGAATCAACAAAGAGGTGTATATCGGAAACTATCATTACAAAGTTCTCCAGAACCTCACACGAGCATGATACTTCGCTGTTACCAACCTCACTAAGGAAAAACAGCGTTTCATGAACGTGCCGTTCAAGAAGTATTCAATCATGGCACAAGGGAAGGTATTAAGTAGGTGTTTTTTGCTTTTTGAGAAACATATCTAATATATATGATTTTTATTTCTCACTTGGCATCACACCGCTAGACTTTTTCAGTATCCATGCAATATACTTTTCCTCACCCCTTAATATGGAATTGTACATCTCACAATGATTAAATAAGTTTCCTACTCGTTTATCTAATCCCTGTGCTTGCATTGAATTTAATACCATTTCCGAGTAATCACTTTCTTCAATAACCTCTAAAGATCTTTTTCTTAATTCATTTATATATGTATCAATACAATCAGATTTTACAATATCTACATATATAAATATGCCATTGGGGCATAGCACTCTTTCCACTTCATTATAAAAGGCTAAAATGTTAGCATAATGCAACGCTGATTCTATGTTTAATACAATATCAAAACTATTACTTTTAAACGGAAGATTTTGTGCATCTGCTTGAAAGAAATAACTAGTTAATCTTTTAGAATTACAAAAAAGTACATTTTCATAAGAAATATCTATTCCTACAGTACATGCGGGATTAAAATGATAATTTACATAGCATAGATTCCCTCCTCTTCCGCATCCAACCTCCAAAACATTTTTATCCTCAAATTCAACATTTTTACTAACTCTTTTTATTAATTTTTGTGAAGCTTCCTGTGCACCTCTATATTCACAATCATCTATAATTCCGTAATTTAAAAACATAGAATATTGTGATATTCTATGTTTGCTTTCTTTAAGTTGCCCTAACAAATTATATGTTTCTTCCACTTCTTTGTTATCTTCCCTGTCAATCAAAAATTTCCATACATTATTTTTATCCACACAAAACTTCACTCCACATAACTCGCACTGCATATGATTATTTAAATTACCATCACATTGTAAACATCTTATTTTTTTATATATTTCCATCCCTTTCTCCCATATTATCTATATAATTCACAATATTTTCAATTGAAATAATAGGCACACACACAAATATCTCTGACAAATCAACCCCCAGTATCTCTTCTATCTCAATCACGAATTCTACCATACTTATACTATCAAGATTAAATTTTTGAATAATATCTTCTTCTTTTTCCAACGTATTTATTTCTTCGTTACCAACTCCAAATTTATTTGCAAGTATCTCTTTGATTTCCTCTACATATATATCACTTTTCATAATACCCTAATACCCATCTAAAATTCGTTCTAACTTATATAACTTTAAAAATAAAACTGTAATTTTCAAAAGCATATAGTAAGCCAAACACTTCTTGACGTTTGTATTACTATATGCCCATAATTACTATTTACCAATTACTTTTAATATCACACATCTCTAAAAAGTACTGATTTTTCTTACCGCTCAATCAACTACTTAAATATTCATATTTACCAAACCACATGATTGTTTTTCTGGGCAATATCCCATTATTTTGCACTTTGGCAAAAAGTAGTTTTCGACAATATATTTCCATTCCTCTGAAATATTCTTCAGTGCATCGCAAATATCCCTCATCAGTTCACGATACTCCCAATAGGCACGCGTACATAGCCTTTGATGGCTCATCTCCATCAAATTTCTCAAATTTCTTTTATCTACAACTCTGGTTTCCATTCCAAGTGGTAAAAATAATGCTACATCTTCTCTAGGAATATTGAATTCTTCTGTGAATTGGTAACAAAGTTCTTTTATCCCTTCCATATGTTTTTTATATAACCTTAAGGCATCCTCATTACTCTTTATTGAATTTGGAATAATATACTTAAACTCTCCATAATCAACATATCTTGTGCTTGCCTGTAATCTAGTTGGTGCACCACCAATATGTGTATACCACTCTCTAATTACGCGTGCTGAATACCCCTCCAATATCATTTCTACATTTACATATTCTAGCACTCTTCCATGCTCAGCTTCTAAGCAACTCAATCCTCTTTTATAATTTTTCTCCGCATTCAATATATCCGATTCCCAACAAATTCCGGCTCGCTGCCCCATTAATGTTATTGGTTTTTCCACTGTTTCCTGTAAAATAATTACGTTTCCCATATTTTCCTCCAATCCTAATCATACATTCTGTTTCATCATTAATGATACACCCTGCATTTATATGTTCGCAACCACTTTTGCCGAACTATTTTAGATTAGGAAGAAGCTTTTTTAATACATTTTTTGCCTCACCGATTACATATAATGAACCAAAAATACAAATTATATCCTCTTCAGTAGCTCCTTTTTGAGCCACTTCAATTGCTAGCTTAATGCTATCACACGCTACCGCCGGGTAGCCCTCTTCCCCAAAAAACTTTGCCAGTTTGCATGCCGGAAGTGCTCTTGGATTTCGTGGAGTAAGCGTATATATTTCTTTCGCTATTGGCAAAATGTTCATCAGCATTTTTTTATAAGCCTTATCAGAAAGTACACCTACAATAAAAATCACCTTTTTTTGCGGAAAATATTGTTTTAAATTCGTACACAACATTTCCACGCCTTCTTCATTGTGACTTCCATCCACAAGAATCTTTGGAAAATCATGCAAAACTTCAAATCTTCCCGGCCACTTCACATTAGCCAACCCATTTTTTATTTGTTCGTCCGTTATACAATATCCATTTTCTCTCAATATAATTGCCGCATTTATAGCCATTGCTGCATTTTGGGCTTGGTATTCCCCAAGTAATGGGATAAATATCGCATTCTGTCTCATGCTTTTTGTAGGAAACACAAAGGTCTGCCCTGAAAAATCAAGTCTTGATAATTTAACAGGCATAACCGCATTGTATAAAGCAGCATCCAATTCTTCACACACTGATTCAAAAACTTCATACACCTTTTGAGATTGCGGATATAACAATACTTTTCCTCTTTTTTTTATAATTCCCGCTTTCTCATATGCAATTTTCTCAAGTGCGTCTCCTAGTATTTCCGTATGATCAAGACTAATTGTCATAATAACTGCAAGTTCTGGTGTTTTTATCACATTTGTTGCATCATAACGCCCTCCCAATCCTACTTCTAAAACCACTATATCACATTTGTTTTCTGCAAAATATAAAAATGCACATGCACATAATTGTTCAAATTGTGAAGGTCCTCGACCATCTTCCTCTATTATGTACTCAGATGCTTCTTTTACTTTCTCAATATTTTTTACAAAATCACTTCTTGATATTTCTATGTTATTTATTTTTATGCTTTCTGTCGGTTCATTAAAAAATGGTGAAGTAAAGGTTCCTGTTTTCAATCCACTTTCTTTCAAAATGCTACTAATAAATGTAACCGTTGACCCTTTTCCATTTGTTCCAGCAACATGAACAAATTTTAACCCGTCTTGCGGATTATGTAGTCGTTCTAACAGATTTGTAATCATATCCAAATCAAACTTTGTTTTTCCATTTACAATATCTCTCGGTAAAAACCGAGGCACACTGTGAAGGTAACTTGTACTTTCTAAATAGTTCATCATCTAACCCAATGTATTAAAATAATACAATATCTCCTTCATATATTTTCATAAATATTAAAAACCTGTATCGCCCTTACACTTTTATAATTCTCTAGCATTACAACAAATACTAATCATCTTACATATTTATTATCCTACTCTTCTTATGTCCATTACCCTTTTTATTCCCAACAACAAAACTATATTTATAGGAATTATAATAATCTCCTTTATGAAGCGCATTGTAAATACTACCCTGAATGAATTTCCATATAATATTGAAAGCCAAATACTATTCACAATCATTCCTACAATCACAGTATTTAAAACTTGAGACATAGTAATTCTCAACGTACTAAATTTCTTATTATATAATATAAAACCATATATTAAACCCGAAATTACACCACTAATTGTAAATCCTGGAAAATATGGTCCTGTTGGCTTTACAATATACCCACCTAAATCAGCTAGTCCTCCTACAATGGCTCCTATTCCCGGTCCATATAACATGCCTGCCACTGCCACCGGAAGTACTCCAAATCGAATTTCAATAAAATTAGTAATTGGTATCTTCAAAAACCCCAATAAAATGGCTAATGCTACAAGCAAACCCGCTTTAGTAATTACACTTGTTTTATTTAATCCCACCATACTCGCTCCTTTAGAATTTTTATTTATTGTACTTTTACAAGTTTATCTCTTTCTTTTTTCTTAATAAACTACTTATTATTCATTTTTTTTATACCTTTCATGCACATCAACCGCATATATGTATCATTCAAACCTACTGCAATACCTACTGTTTTAAATATTTGAAAAAACATTTTTCTGATTTGTTTCTTTAATCCACAAACTGCCTTCGTCATGTAATCCAGTTTCTTCTCCAGCATATCTATGTAAGTACACATTTCAAATGCGTCATTTATTTGTTTCTGCCTCTGATTCTAATTTAAAGTTTTAAAAGCCCTACAATTATCTGATTTTTGATCCTCACATTTATTTTTACTGCTACATCTATCCTTATTTTCCTCTTGTCTCGGAGAACGGATAAGAACCCGCCCTCCGCATATTGTTTTACTTAATCCTCACTAACGAAAAGAAGTTGTCTCATACTCCTGCGCTCTCTCTGACACTATCTGTTGTTCAGATGTCTCTCTAGCCTTTGTTTCAGACTGCTCCTTCGCCTTCTCATATTCCTCTACAATCTTTCCATAGAGTTTTTTCACGGAACTCCTTTGTAACTGGATAGCAGACATCCTGATAAACTGCTTTTCCATGCTCGTCCGTCTGCTTTGTCTTATAGGAAGGCATTGCCACAAACACCTTGCCCTTTCCCTGAAGGATGCTCACATTATTCACGATAAAGCTGTCCTCAAAATAAATACGGGCAAGACCACGAATATTACTGCCTTCTTTCTCAAAAGGAGATACCTTTACGGAAAACTCCGACAGTTCCACCGTTTTCTCTGCTGACTTTCCCTGCTGCTTCTGGTTCTGTGCCTTATTTACCGTTTCTTCATAGGTATCAAGGATATTCCCATACAGTTCATCACAAAATTCTGCTGTAATCGGGTTGCAGATATCCTTATAGACCACGCTGTTATTTTCGTCACGCTCATTGCTACGGTATCTCGGCATGGATACAAATAACTGCCCCTTTTCCCGATTCTCAAGGATAACGATATTGGTAATCTTAAAAGAAGCCCCGAATACCACCGTTGCAAACCCTCTGATATTGTATTCACTGTTCTTTACTTCATTGACTTTGATTGACTACTTCATATAATCCTCTCTTTCTGCCGGCTCTTGCGTTCGGCTATAAAAATGTTGTTTTTTCTCACTCCACCGGCTCACATTTCACCACGAACCGTTTTGTTCCACGCTCAGCACAGGTAAAAAGAGTTAATTCTGTCTCTTTCCCCTGCTTCTTTATGGTATTGTCATACGGTCCAACCACAAAGGAATCTGCCACGCTGTACTGATACACTTCCCCGGAAGCATCCAGAAGCTTTACTTCATCTCCTACTTCTATGCGGTTTAAGTGTGTAAAGTATGTCCCATACCTGCTCCCGTTGTGTCCTGCCAACACACAGTTCCCCGGCTGACCAATCCTGGCTGTCTCGCTCATGTGACCGATGGCATATTTCAAATCTGCCGAAGTACACCCTTCCACCACCGGATAACGGATATCTAACGCCGGAATTTCCAGAATGGCAATAACTTCACCCTCTGCAAATAAGGCGGCTTCTTCTTCACTAATGGGGGCTTCGTTGTCCTCCTTTTTATCTATATAATCTCTCGGAATCTCTAAGCCAGTAAATACAAGGCCTTCAGATCCCTTTTTTATTAAAATCCCCCACTTTTTTGCCAAAAAACACTTGACAACTTCATCGAAAAATGCGGCGCTCTGCGCCTATTGATTAATATGAACCGTCGCTTGCGGCGGCAGATATTTTTCGATTGGAGGTGATTTTTTATGTTACCTGTTAACTGTGGCAGTCATGCCGACTACCAACATTTTGTTGTTACTAATCTTCGTAAATATTATCCTGTTCCTGATGCCCTTGCCCGCTCTACATGGGATATTGTCGAACGTTTCTGGAATCTAGATTTATCTTTCACCGATACTTTTATGGCTGATAAATATTCTAAATTCGGTCCTGCACCAAGAACTCCTTCCTCTATGCAGCGTTCTTACCTTCTTTCCATTGACTTTAAAGTCACTTTGCTGACAGAATGGGCTGCCCAGCTTAAAATGAATCCTCTTTATGCCATCCTCAGTGGATTTGAACCCGGTAATACTCCCGGTGTTGGTACTTTTTATGATTTTATAAACCGCTTATGGAACTCTGATGATGATCATATGTCACCTCATATCCATCCTCTTAAAACCAGGGTTAAGAAGCCTAAAACAAAAGGTACGAACAATCTAGCAGAAAGAGTTCCTTGATGTTTCTGTATCCACAGGACTTATCCATTCGGATGCTTTGGCTTTAGCCGGTGATGGAACTCCTGTTGTTACTTCCCACAGGGAACGAAAAAAGCGTATCTGTAAATGCAAAGAGAATGGCATTACTGACTGCAAGTGTGACCGTTGCTTTTCCCAGCCCGACTGTGATATCGGCTGGGATTCTTCCCGCGACTGTTATTATCATGGCTATGATCTGTACATGCTTGTTGATTCGCAAAGTGACTTACCGGTATTTCCTCATTTTTCCTGTTCTTCCAAACATGATTCCCATGGATTCCTGCATGCTTTTTTCAGGATGAAATCTTTTCTTCCTGTTTACACTGTTTCAAAAGTACTTTTGGATTCTGCACATGATGCCATGCCTTATTATCAATACTTCAAACGTGAGAATATAACACCATTTATCGACCTTAATGGAAAAGGTGGAAGACCCTCTGTTTATAAAAATGACTTTACGATTGATAAAGATGGAGTCCCTGTTTGTCCTTCCGGATGCCGCATGCGTCGTGATGGTGTTGAAGCTGCAAAAGGCAGGATGAAATTCAAATGTCCTAAAATCAGTCATAAAAATGGCTGTATCTCCTGTACCTGCGAAACTCCCTGTTCTGATGCCAGATACGGACGCACTGTTCATTTGGTTATGAAAGATAATCCAAAGATTGTTCAACAATCCGCCAAGGAGCAGTAAGGAATGGAAACTGGAATACAATGCAAGAACTCCTGCTAAGCGTTCTAACAAACGCGAGAAATTAGACTTTAAATTAGAAGACGGCAGACACCGCTCAACTAAGATGTGGTACTGCCGCCTCTATCACATCCTGATGTTACAGCATCTGGATGCATGGGATTTGCCACCTGAATCAACCCTGAAAAAAATGATTTTGGATGTCGCATAATCCTGTAGATTATTATATCTCATTTTTTGAAACATAGCGACAGTTATGTTTATTTCTTGCGTTCATTTTTACGATCAAGAACAATATTTACTTGTCAAAGTTCAATGCCAGAGTTTTGCTGGCATGATCACTCAAGATTCCGAGAAATCATTTTTTGTAGATAAAAAAAAGAATAACCAGTGCAAAATCTATTACACTGGTTTCTATAAACCTATATACAACAAAAGACACCTTAGTTAGTGTCTTTATTTGTATTCAACATATCAATTATTCCGTCTATATCTGGTGTCATAAAATGTTTATTACCAGATTCACATTGTTTTAAATATCCTGACAAGATTGTATTATATCTGATTCGTTATCATCAATTATTTTCTTTACCAATATATCAAATGATTCACTTATCAAATAAGATTGTACATACCTGTCATCAATTGGAAACAATTTAATATAATGTATTCCATGCGAATGACGAGGTTTTGTTTTGGGTTTTGGCGGCAATGAAAAATATTGATCTTTTGGCGTTTTGGGTGATATATTTGAACGAAGGCGTACAACAAACAAAAGAGCCATCTCTGGCTCTTTCTAACTTACAATTGGATAATATTCTAATTTTACATCCCGTTATCCACGGAGATACACTTACAATTGAATGATATTCTAAATTTAAGTCCCGTCATTCACGGAGACAAATATACAATTGAGTAATATTCTTGCCGTTACTCACGACTTACTAGAAACCATTTCTGATTTCTTACTTATATTATACACAATTATAAGGAAAAGACTAGCTGAAAAATATTCCTGTTATCGTATTAGTTTTTGTTGAAAATTACCATATATTTTAAAATAAACATCATATAATTCGTTTTTCGTACTTCACGGACAGACCTAGTTTGAATCAGCCTGTCCGCTTAATCATTGTTTATTGTTTTGAATACACTCGGTACTCTGCTGACACACTGCTGTTTGAGGACAATGTATCAGCAATTTATAATAAAAATCAACACTTGCTCAAGGCGATAATCATTATTATCGGAGAATAGGCAGAGTTGTTCAAGCTCTGCCATATTACATATTTTAAAATAAAAAAGGAACTCTCCATGCACTACTCAGCCTACGGTCTTTTCATGCACAGAACTCTTTCCATAAGGAGATGTTCTAAACGCTTGTTTTCAGTGTATTGCAACAGTTTTTATGTGAATTGTCGCCACTATTTTTGGTACTTTTTCACAAAACAATTCACAAATTCGTCATGATGCTCCCTAAATAAGAAATTGAGAATTGTCGAACTTACATCTGAATTGTCATCTTTAAGTGCATACGTAACCAACTGCATAATTGTTTCTTGATCCAGACTTTTACTTGCATGATTCAAAAACTGATTCATATTGGTTATTTTCAAATTAATGAAACAATCATCTGTATACTGGTCTTTGTTGCACTCCCAATTTCAGCAGCCCGTTTAGCAGCCAGTAAATCAGAAAATTTCGATATGTCTGATTGAATTATACCAGAAAAACCTAATCATTGAACATCTGTTCGTCCTATGGTATACTGTCTTTGTATATTTGAATAGAAAGCAGGATGTGATTTTCCGAGTTATGCCCTCTAGTATTACGAAAGAGGGATGATGCCAATGAACACAATGGAAGTGCTTACGCTCTTACTGGTTGTTTTTGCGGCTCTATCTTACATAGATAACCATAACAACAAAAAGAAATAGCATCCCAACCGCCTAAAGTTAGATGCTATTTCAAAGTCTCAACTGAGGGCAAATCGGACTCACATCCGATTACCTTTCTAAGTAGATTATACATGAGGGTGCTTGATTTTTCAAGTACCCTTTTTTCGTCCTCAGTCACTCGCCTCGATCACAATCAAAATTCCGTCTTCAAATGTTATCTCTGCACGCTCCGCAATGATCTCATTGCTCACACCAAGCGAACAGAACCCCTTGAAATCATAATGATCCAGAGGATACTTGAAACCGGTCAGCGTAAGACCTTTTACTACGTTCGTATAAGGGATCAGGGACACAAACTTTCCAAACTGTTTTTCCCTCTCGAGCGTGATTCCCGCCCCAATCATGCGGATTCTGTTTCTCTCATCCACAATCTGGATTGGAATATGATTTTGCAGTCCAATCCCCAGAAGTTCAATATTTCCAAGCAGATGATCGATTCTTTTTCCGGTTGCTCCCAGCAGCGTAATTTTCTCTGCTCCAAGCGCAATTGCTTTCCGGATCGCCGATTCCGTGTCTGTATCGTCTTTGACCGGGTTTAACCTGATCCAGGAAATATCAGGCTGTCCGCCGAAATAATCTAACGCCTCACTGGATGCTGAATCGAAATCTCCGATGATCCAGTCCGGGGTCAACTTATTCCGATAGAAAAAGTTCATCCCGGAATCTGCCGCAATGCAAAGCTCCGGTCTTTCTTTTTCTATGAACTCTTTTGCAAAAATGTCATTGATATGTCCGCCTACCACAATGATGCAATGTCTCATACTACTCCTTTAATACATCTAAAAAACGTTCCACATTCTCAGAAATGTCACCCTTGAACACTGCACTGCCAGCCACGATAATGTTGGCACCGGCATCCATGACTTCTGTCACATTTTCAAGATTCACGCCGCCGTCTACCTCGATGTCAGTCTTAAGTCCCCTCTCGTCGATCATTTTCTTTAACGCCCTGACTTTTTCAACTGTGTAAGGAATCAGCTTCTGTCCTCCAAATCCCGGGTTAACGGACATGATCAGCACCATGTCAACCTTTGGAAGTATCCATTCAATCGCAGACAACGGAGTTGCCGGATTTAATGCCACACCTGCAAGCAGTCCCTTTTCTTTGATCGCCTCGATCGTGCGGTCCAAGTGTTTACACGCCTCGGCGTGTACTGTGATGAGATCCGCTCCCACTTCTGCGAGATCATCAATATATCTTCCCGGTTCCTCGATCATCAGATGCACATCAAAAATACGGTCGCTGCACTCTCTGATACTCTTAATGACCGGCATACCAAATGAAATGCTTGGCACAAACATTCCATCCATCACATCAATATGTACATACTGTGCGCCTGCCTCATCCAACATTCTCACCTGTTCTCCCAGATTTGCAAAATCTGCGGATAAAATGGATGGTGATAAACAATTCATAACTTTTTCCTCCAAAGTAATTTTGAAAACATAATTCTCATGCAAAATGATGTTTTAATATCTTTTCTAATATTTTTTTACACCTTTCAATTCTTCATAGAGCAGCTTATAGTTCTCGTAGCGCAGTGGGCTGATCTTTCCCTCTGCCAGTGCTTCTTTCACACCGCAGTCCGGCTCGCTGATATGACTGCATCCCTTGAACCGGCAATACGGCTCATACTCTTTGAACTCCGGATAAAAATTCTGCAGATCTTCCTTCTCAAATCCCGGAATATATAACGTACTGAATCCCGGTGTGTCCATAATGTATGTATCTGCTGCGATCGGTATGATCTCCGAATGGCGTGTCGTATGCTTTCCACGCTCGATCTTTCTGCTGATACTTCCGGTTTCCATCTGCACATTGGGCTGGAGACGGTTTACAAGGGATGATTTCCCAACGCCGGAAGGTCCTGCGACCGCTGTTGTCCTGCCATCTAACAGTTCATGCAGTTCGCGGATTCCCTCTTCTTTTTCCGCACTGGTATAGAGTACGGAATAGCCACACTTTTTGTATACACCCGCAAATTTCTCAATCGCCTGTTCTTCTAACAGATCTTTTTTGTTAAAACAGATTGTCACAGGAACATCCTGATATTCCATCATGATCAGAAAACGGTCTAACAGATTAAAGTTTGGCTGCGGTTTTGCCGCTGCAAAAATAATCAGCGCCAGATCGATATTCGCAACTGCCGGGCGGATCAGTTCATTTTTCCGCGGCATGATTTTTTCAATGTTTCCTTTTTTTGTTTCTTCGTCAACAATCGCTATCTCCACATCATCTCCGACCAAGGGTTTGATCTTCTGATTGCGGAACGCACCTTTTGCCTTACATTCATAAATTCCGGGCTCTCCTACATGAACGTAGTAGAACCCGGAAATTCCTTTTACAATCTTTCCCTGCATATATTACCTTTTGTTATTATTCTGCCTTGAATGAGATTGGAGACACGATCTGGGATGATCCAAGCTGCTGTCCATCTGCTCCAAGCCAGTCAATCTTTAATGAACCGCTGGATGCTAACATTCCGGATTTGGAAATGCTGAGACCGTCCTCCCCGAATAAGGAGATAGACTGGTTCGTCCACTGCTCTAAGATATTACCTGTTCCGTCTGCTCCATCATACAGATAAATATTGGCTGCTGCCACGGATTCATTATTTGGTTTTTTGATGTTCAGATTGATCTTATAAGTGGTAGGCTTTACTTCCTGTGCTGGTTCTGCACCCATACTTACCACAAAATCAACTGCGGTTCCAGCATCCACTGCTGTATCTGCAATCGGACTTTGGGAAATGATCTGTCCGCTTGACACGCTGTCACTGTAGGCGCTTGACACATTACCAACGGCAAGACCGACATTCTGGATGGCAGATCTTGCTGCATCCTCGGTAAGTCCTGTCACGCCAGGTACTGCTACACTTGTTGTCTCTGCCTGCTCTTTACCACGGCTTATCACGATCTTGACATTGTCCCCTGACTTTGCAAGCGATCCCGCATTCGGGCTCTGTTCGATGACATTTCCCTGTGCGACATCCGCACTGTAAGCATAATCTTTTACCGGAGTAAATCCTGAATTTGTCAGTGTATTGTAAGCAGTTGTCTCATCCATGCCTGTCACGGAAGGAACGGAAACCTCTCCTTTTCCGCTGCTTAAGGTAACTTCCACTGTTGTGTTCGCCTCTGCCTTTGTCAGTGCATCCGGTGTCTGGCTTACGATCTGTCCCTCGTCATATTGGTCAGATGCAACGGTTCCTGCATTCTTGATTCCAAGACCTTTTGCATTGAGCTGCTCTTTTGCCTCGTCAAATGTAAGCCCCTTCAGATCCGGCACTTCAATTCCGTCTGCCTGGGTTTCAGATGTCTCAGTGTTTGCTTTGTTGGAAGATCCTCCGAATTTAAAGTTTCCGAAGAAGCTTACCAGAATAAAAATGATCAGTGCGACAATGATGACACTGGCAGCAATCCCCATGATCGTGATCGCCTTATCCATTTTCGGATTCATCTCTTCGAGTTCATCATCATCATATGCCTCTTCGTCGTCCTCATCATCCTCTTCGAAGCGGTCACGCTTTTCAAATTTGTCTCTGTGATTCTGATTATGTGACACAACATCCTCATCGCTGAGATAAATATTGCTTGTTTCCTGCTTGATCTTATTGATCTCTTCTTCCCCGATCACACGTGTCTTCTCCTGGGAAACCGGTGCGATCACAACGAAGTCTTCATTTGGGCTGATCAACGCTTTTCTTAAATCTGCAAGCAGCGCTGTCATGGACTCATAGCGTCTGTCCGGATTCTTCTGCGTACATTTTAAGATGATTTTTTCCATACTGATCGGAAGATTTGGTGCGTAAGCACTCGGTGGAACGATCTCCTCCTGCAGATGCTGGATCGCCACCGCAACGGTCGTATCTCCGTCAAACGGTACTCTTCCGGTCACCATCTCATACATCACGATACCAAGGGAATAAATGTCACTCTTGCCATCCACAAAGCCGTTTCTCGCCTGTTCCGGGGATGCGTAATGAACAGATCCCATCACATCGGAACTGATCGTGTTGGATGTTGCGGCTCTTGCGATACCAAAGTCTGTGACTTTTACTTTTCCCTCTGTGGAGATAATGATGTTCTGCGGCTTGATATCCCGGTGGATAATGCCTTTGTTATGGGCAGCCTCAATACCTCTTCCCACCTGGATCGCAATGCTGACAGCCTCCTTGAATGTGAGCTGTCCTTTTTTCTCAATATAAGTTTTTAAAGTGATTCCTTCCACATACTCCATCACGATGTAATGCATGCCATTTTCGCTGCCTACATCATAGATGTTTACAATATTCGGATGTTCTAATCCGGCCGCCGACTGGGCTTCCGTGCGGAACTTTGTCACAAAATTGACATCCTCCGAAAATTCCGGTTTCAATACTTTAATCGCTACAAAACGTCCAAGTGTATGATCTTTCGCTTTGTATACATCTGACATTCCGCCAGTTCCTATCTTGTTTACGATCTCATAACGATCTCCAACAAACATACCTTCCGTTAACATTCCTTCACCTCATCAGAAAATGGTTCTATCAACACAACCGTAATATTATCTTTTCCGCCATTCTCGTTGGCAGTATCTATTAATTTTTCTGCTTTCTCAACAATATCTCTCTGTCCGAGCACGATCTTTTTGATCTCTTCATCCTCGATCATGTTCGTCAGACCATCCGAGCACATTAAAACTGTGTCTCCCGGCTTTAACTCAACCTCAAAAAAATCCACGGACAACTCGGGAACAACGCCCACCGCCCGTGTGATGATGTTCTTATCCGGATGATCTTTCGCATCCGCTTTATCCATCTCTCCTAAACGGACCATCTCTTCTACCAGAGAATGATCCCTTGTGATCTGCCTGATAGCTTCGTGATTTATTAAGTATAAACGACTGTCCCCTACATTGGCAACATGCAGATGATCTCCGATCACTGTGGCAGCTACCACTGTAGTTCCCATTCCTGCCTTGGCGGCATCCCTGCCCGCCTCTTCCAAAAGACCTCTGTTTGCCGCCTCCACAGCTTCCTTCATTGCTGCTACCGGCTCTGTCTGTCCGGATGTTTCAATCGTCTCTACAATCTTTTCTACTGTGAATCTGGAAGCATACTCACCTGCTTTGTGACCGCCCATGCCATCCGCAACCAGAAAAAGGTTCGGCAGCTTTCCTACTGCGTTCTCAGACGTATACATATAATCCTGATTCATCTCACGTCGCCTTCCAATATGTGTCATGGAAAACGTCTTCATTTACCAATTCCTGCCTTTCTTACTGCTACATCTGTGCATTCCATGCGGAATGTTTCATTAACTTCGCCTGTCATTGTTTTCTGCACGGACTTTGCCCGATGCACTTTATTTTATCACACGTACTGTAAAAGAACAAGTCAACTTCCCATATAACGTTTTCGAAGCTGCCCACAGGCTCCGTCAATATCTCTTCCCATCTCCCTGCGGATGGTTGCATTGATCCCGTTTTTTTCCAGTTTGTTCTTAAATTCCGTTGTCACTCTCACATCCGGCTGCACATAGTCGCGCTCCTTGATTGGATTTACCGGGATGAGGTTTACATGACAGTTGATGCCTTTGATCAGTCTGCACAGATTCCTTACATCCTCGTCCGTGTCATTCACGCCTCCCACTAAACTGTACTCAAATGTAACTCTTCTGCCCGTCTGTTCAAAGTAGTATTTACATGCATCGATCACTTCATGGATCTCATATTTATTTGCGACCGGCATCAATTCCAGCCGCTTTTCCTGCGTGGATGCATGCAGGGATAATGCAAGCGTGATCTGTAATTTTTTGTCTGCAAGTTCCCGCATACGCGGAACAATTCCACAGGTGGATACTGTCACATTTCTCTGGCTGATATTTAATCCGTTTTCATCGGTCAGAAGTTCAATGAACTTTAACAGGTTATCGAAATTATCCATTGGCTCCCCGGTTCCCATCACGACCACATTGGAAACCCGCTCGCCGGTGTCCCTTCCGATCTGATAAATCTGGTCTAACATCTCAGAGGGTGTCAGTCCCCGCACAAGACCGTCTAATGTGGATGCACAGAATCTGCATCCCATGCGGCATCCCACCTGTGAAGAAATACAGACCGAATTACCATGTTTGTATCGCATGAAAACGCTCTCAATGACATTTCCGTCATCTAACAGAAACAGGTATTTCCTCGTTCCGTCGATTTTGGAGATCTGTACTGCCTCCTGTTTTATGCTGACGAGATGACTGTTCTCTTTTAACTTTTCGATCAGCGCCTTTGAGATATTGGTCATCTCATCAAAAGACGCTGCCTGCTTCACATGAAGCCACTGGTAAATCTGCTTTGCACGGAACGCTTTCTCCCCAAGCTGCTCCATGAATACAGTCAGTTCTTTCAGATTCAGCGATCTGATATCTGTCTTTTCCTTTTGATCCATAATTCTCCTTCATTCATCAGAAGTCCAGGAAGTCTCTCACGCCTTTTTCTGTAATTTTGCCAGAAAAAATCCGTCTCCATATGTTTTCTGTGGAAAAATCTGCTGCATTTTCACAAGTTCAAACTGTGGATGCTGTTTTAAGAACCATGTGACATTGTCTTCATTTTCCATTTTATCCATTGTACAGGTGGAATATAACAATGTTCCGCCCGCCTTTACATACTGACAGACAGTTTCTAACATTTTTCTCTGTAAAGAGACGAGTTCCTGCTCTGTCTGTAATGTCATCTTATATTTTATATCCGTCTTCCTACGCATGACGCCAAGCCCTGAACACGGAAGATCGGCGATCACCACATCTGCTTTTCCAATGGAAGCCTCGTCCAGAACCGTCGCATCCATCTGTACTGCACGCATATTAGAAAGCTGATGTCTTGCGATATTCTGTCTTATAAGATCTGTCTTATAATCTGTGAGATCTCTCGCCTCCACCATACCGGTTCCCCCGAGTTTTTCTGCCAGATGGACGCTCTTTCCTCCAGGCGCTGCACACACATCCATGATGTAGCTGTCTTTCACTGGATCAACCGTTTCCGCTACCATCATGGAGCTCACATCCTGCACATAAAAGAGTCCCTCACGGAAACTCTCCAATGCATTCAGATGGTCAAAACCGGAGATCATAAATGCATAGTTTAATTCCGGCATATCTGCACAGACAATTTTCTCTGTGGTAACGCCTTCCTCTTTCAACCGCATTTCCAACGCTTCCGGCGTGATTTTCAAAAGATTGGTACGGATCGTAACCGGTGCCTCCTGCAAAAATGCCTGCAACACACTTACCGTCCGCTCCATGCCATAATCGTTGATCCACTGTTTCACAATCCACTCCGGCATGGAATAATGCACGGACAGATATTGGATCTGATCTTTCTGCCCATCCGGATAGGTGATGCTGCTTAAATTGCGGCTGATATTGCGCAGTACTCCGTTCACGAAACCGCTCAAAGAGCCAAACCCTTTTCTCTTTGCCAGTTTGACTGCTTCATTGCACACTGCGGAGTCCGGCACGGAATCCATATATTTCAACTGATACACACTCATCCGCAGAATATTGCGGATGACCGGTTTCATTTTGTTTACTTTCACTTTGGAGAACTGATTGATGATGTAGTCAAGCTCGATCATGTACTGGATGGTTCCCTCAGACACTCTCGTGATAAAGGCACGCTCTTTTTTTTCCAGATACTGATACTTATCAAGCACGGAACGGATCACAAGATGGCTGTAGCTGCCCTCTTTTGTCACTTCCATCAGGATTCCAAGGATCAGTTCTCTCGTATTGACAGAATCAGTCACGGTCTCTTCCTCCAAATAACAGTACCAGACGCAGTAACTGTAAAATAGCTGCTGCCGCACTTGCCACATAAGTCAGTGCCGCTGCTTTTAACACTTTTTTCGTGTATGGGAGCTCACTGTCACTCAAAATGCCCTGCTCGCCTAAAATGCGCAATGCCCTTGCAGATGCATTAAACTCTACCGGCAATGTCACAAGCTGGAATATCACTGCAAAAGAGAAGCAGATGATTCCAAGATTGATCAGAACTGCCCCTGTATTTCTTGTAAAGAATAATCCGATCAGAATCAATGGCCATGCAAGTGTGGAACCAAGATTGGCTGCCGGGACAATTGCCGTGCGCAGTGTCAGTGGAAAATAGCTGTTCTGATGCTGGATTGCATGTCCACACTCATGTGCTGCAACTCCAACGGCTGCAACCGATGTGGAATTGTATACAGAATCCGAAAGATTCAATGTCTTTGCAGACGGATTGTAATGGTCGGTCAGATTTCCGGATACATGCTGGATCGTCACATCATAAATTCCTGCGGAATTCAGGATTCTCTGTGCTGCCTGTGCGCCTGTCATTCCCGATGCACTGCGGTACTGGGAATATTTATTGTAAGTTGATTTTACTCTTGCGGAAGCGATCATGCAGATCACTGCTCCGATAATCACAAGAAAATAAGTTGGGTCAAATCCGTAATAATAATATGGCATAATAATCATCCTTTCTTATCAGCAACGTTTTAAGAAACTGCCTTCTGTCACCTGGTATCCTCTTAAGAAGGCATCCGTTGTCATTCGTTTCTTTCCTTCTAACTGTACCTCTAATAAAGCTAATACTCCATTCCCCGTCTGGACTTCCAGTTCGTCCTTTGTCACTTTTAAAATACATCCCGGAGCGGCTTTCACCTCATGGGAAATGACTTTTGCGCGCCAGATCTTTAGGTTTTTGTCATCGATCCTTGTATATGCACTCGGCCATGGATTTAAGCCGCGCACCAGACGCTCGATCACCTCTGCATCTTTTGACCAGTCGATACTTCCCATCTCTTTCTGGATCTTTCCGGTGTGAGTTGCAAGCGCGTCATCCTGAGGTGTGTAAACAGCTGTACCGTTTTCAATTGCTTCCATCGTTTTCACGCAAAGCCTTGCCCCTACTTCCGACAGCTTGTCAAACAGGCTTCCGCCTGTCTCATCCTCATCCACGATCACTTCCTGCTTCATGATCATATCCCCGGTATCAAGACCTTCATCCATACGCATGGTCGTGACACCTGTGACCTGATCCCCGTTTAACACTGCCCACTGGATTGGGGCTGCACCACGGTATTTTGGCAGCAGGGACGCATGTACATTCACACATCCGAAACGCGGCATATCAAGGATTGCTTTTGGAATGATCTGTCCAAAAGCCTCTACAATGATGATATCCGCATTGTACTGTCTTAAATATTCTACGCTTTCCTCTGCACGGATTTTTGCCGGCTGATACACTTCAATCCCATGTGCAACCGCACATTCCTTCACCGGTGTGTACTTTAATGCCCTGCTTCTTCCAACCGCTTTATCCGGCTGTGAGACAACCAGCACTACTTCATGTCCTGCTTTTATAATTTCCTCTAATGTACCCACTGCAAAATCCGGGGTTCCCATAAATATAACTCTCATGATCCTCTCCTCGCTTCCGGTTTCTTTTCTGCTTCTTCCCTCTGCGCCTATTCCTCTTCCTCATAGGTAACGTCATGAAGCTGACCTTCCACTTTTTCCACATAAAGATGTCCATCCAGATGATCGATCTCGTGGCACATGGCTCTTGCCATTAACTCTGTGCCCTCAATCTCATATTCTTCCATATTTTCATCAAATGCATGCACCTTCACATAATTTGGTCTTGTAACCTGTCCGGCTTTTCCGGGAATGCTTAAACATCCCTCATCGCCGGTCTGCTCCCCGGATGTCTCCAGAATAACCGGATTTACCATCACGACCGGGCCCTCGCCCACATCGATCACTACGATTCTTTTTAAGATACCCACCTGCGGTGCTGCAAGTCCAACACCGTTTGCCTCGTACATGGTATCTAACATGTCCTCGATCAGCTCTTTTGTGCGCGGTGTCAGCTCCTTCACAGGTTTACAGATTTTTTCTAATACAGGGTCTCCCTGTACACGGATTGTTCTAAGTGCCATAATGTCCTCCTTGTTTTTAAAAACCACTCATTGGATTAAAATCAAACTGTACGACCGTATCTTTAAATGCTTTATTATCACGCATGTAATGTTCGAGACGGTCTTTCAACTCAACCAGTGTCTGATAATCTTTTGTTTTTATATAAATCACCTTTTTATAGATGTCATTCACCTTTGCCACTGCCGGATCCGCAGGTCCTACCGGGAAAACCCGTTTCTTTTTAAAATCCTCTCCCACGCGCTCCATTGCAGCTTTGATGTTCTCCTGCCAGGTGCCGGTCTCCTGCACCAGAAGCTTTGCGGAATCATAAGCGGTCTGCTCCCACTTCGATGCACATAAGATCACAAGCATGTTCCAGACCGGCGGATATAAAAGCATCCTGCGGTACTCCATCTCCTGCTCATAAAATGCTTCATAATCCTGCTCTTTTGCTGCCTGCACGCTGTAATGATCCGGCTGATACGTCTGGATTACAACCTCTCCGGGCTCACTTCCGCGCCCGGCTCTTCCAGCCGCCTGTGTCAGAAGTTGGAAGGTGCGTTCTGCTGCATGGTAATCACTGACATATAATGACAGGTCTGCCGCCAGCACACCGACTAACGTCACATTTGGGAAATCATGTCCCTTGACGATCATCTGGGTTCCGATCAGAATATCGGCTTCCTGATTGGCAAAAGCAGATAAAATCTGTTCATAGCCTTCCTTGTTCCGCGTGGTGTCCATATCCATGCGGAGCACCCTCGCCTGTGGGAAACGCTCCTTGACGATCATCTCAATCTTCTGCGTACCCGCCTTAAATCCGCTGATATACCGCGAACCACACGCCGGACAGGTTTTCGGCATCGGTATCTCATATCCGCAGTAATGACAGACCATTTTTCCTTCCGGATGCTGTCTTGTCACATGCTGGCTTAGAGACACATCGCAATGCGGACATTTTAACACATGACCGCAGGCTCTGCAAGAGACAAAGCCTGCAACCCCTCTCCGGTTGATAAAAAGCATCATCTGCTGTCCCTTTTTCAAGCGGTCCTCCATCAGCTCCTGAAGCCGTACACTTAAAATGGAACGGTTGCCTGCTTTTAACTCTTCCCTTAAATCCACGACCTCTACTTTCGGGAGTGGTTTTTCTGCTACACGGTGCTTTAACTCTAACAGCTCATACTCCCCTGTTTTCGCCTTGTAATAACTTTCCACAGACGGAGTTGCCGAGCCAAGCACGACACTCGCACCGCACATTCTCGCACGCTCGATCGCAGTCTCCCTTGCATGGTATCTCGGAAGTGTCTCACTTTTATAACTGCTCTCGTGCTCTTCATCGATAATAATAAGCCCTAATTTTGAAAAAGGTGTGAACAACGCCGATCTCGGGCCTATCATAATATCCACGTCCCCGTTTTTTGCCCGCTCAAACTGGTCAAACCGCTCTCCCGGAGACAATCTGGAATTCATGATGGAAACCCTGTCTCCGAAACGGTTGTAAAACCGCATGACGGTCTGAAATGTCAGCGCGATCTCAGGAATCAGCACGATCGCCTGTTTTCCCTGCGCTAACATATGGGCGATCAGTTCCATGTACACTTCCGTCTTGCCACTTCCGGTCACGCCTTTGATCAGATAGGTTTTTGCAATTTTCTGATCCAGATTCCGCTCAATCGCATCCACCACGGACTGCTGTTCTTCGTTTAACGTGAGATGATACCCCTTGCTGTCCAAATGTGACACCGGGTTGCGGTAGGACCGCTCACTGACCACCTCCACGATCCCCATGGTCTCTAATGCCCGGATCACCGTTCCCGAAACATTTAACTTCTGCGTGATCATGCTCTGATCCATCAGTGGATTCTCTATCAGCGCAGACAACAGCCGCACACGCGCCTTCTGATGTTTCCGTTCAAATTCTGCAAGTTCACTTTTGGCTTCGATTTCTGTCAGCTTCAGGCGGACGCTTTTGTGTTCCACTGCAATGCTTTTTTTCTTAATCGGAATGACGGTTTTTAACGCATGGTTCATGGTCGCTCCATAGTTTTTCTTCATCCAGCCTGCCAGTGCGATCAACTGGCTTTCAATTGGAACGCTGTCTGTCACAATCCCGATAATTTCTTTGATCTTTGCCACCTCAAACTCCGGTTCATCCGTCAGTTCCACAACATATCCCTTGATGTTGCGCTTGCCAAATGGGACATACACCTGCATTCCAAGTGTCAGTTTTTCCTTCATTGCTTCCGGAATCCTATATTGAAATGTTTTATCTAATTTTTCATTGAATATGTCAACAATGATATTCGCGTACTCCGCCATCCAGTGCCTCCTGTACTATTTTTCTGTCGTCTAACGGATATCGGATTCCTTTGATCTCCTGATAACTCTCGTGCCCTTTTCCGGCTAAAACAATAATATCCCTTTTCTCTGCCATCGAAACGGCATATTCCACTGCCGCCCTCCGGTCTGCAATTTTTATGTAAGATGGCTTTACTCCCGCGCGCACTGTGCCACGCAGTCCATCCTCGATCTGGTTCATGATCCGCCCCGGATCTTCCCACCTTGGATTATCCGAGGTGATAATGGTAAAGTCTGCCAGTCTGCCCGCCGTCTCTCCCATCTGATACCTTCTCAAAACGGAGCGGTTTCCTCCGCATCCGAAAATCACGATCAGCCTTGCCGGTTCAAATTTTCGTAATGTTTCGAGCAGATTCCGAAGACTCATCTCGTTGTGGGCATAATCGATCAGGAACACATATCCGGCTCCCGCAGACATATTCTGGCATCTTCCCGGCACAACCTGTTTTGCCAGCGCTGCTTTTATCTGCTCCCGGTCCACCTTAAAATGCCCTGCCACAGAAATGGCGGCAAGCGCATTATAGATATTAAACTGCCCCGGAAGCTGCATGACAACTTCTTCTCTCTGCCACTCTTTTTTTACCGTGAAATGGCTTTGCAGGCTGCCCGATCCCATCTCATACCATTCATCCTCCGCCATCACGTCCGAAGGATGCCGGATGGAGAAGTTCTCCACCTCGCAGGTATGTCCTGCAAGTATCTTATCCACATTCGGATCATCCTGATTCACAATGCCAATGCCACACTGCCGCATCAGCCTGCTTTTGCAGTACAGATACTCGGAAAAAGTTGCATGTTCTCCCTTTCCGATATGATCCGGTTCTATGTTCAGAAAAACGCCGATATCAAAAAAAATATCTGCCGTGCGCTGCAATGCAATGCCCTGCGAGGACACCTCCATCACACAGCAGTCACATTCATTTTCCACCATGCGGGACAGAAGCCTGTGGATCTCGCACGATTCCGGCGTGGTGTTTTTCACCGTCTCTCTCCTTCTTCCATCATAGGATTCGATCGTTCCGATCATTCCTACCCGGTAACCGGCTTCCTGCAAAATCCCCGCAGTCAGAAATGCTGTTGTCGTCTTGCCATTCGTGCCTGTGATGCCGATCATCTTCATCCGTTCTGCCGGATGATCAAAGAAAGCTGCCGAGAGCGCCGAAAGCGCTTTTCTGGTATCTCTCACTGTGACCACACAGATATTTCTGTCACGGATCAACTCATACACATTCACCTTCATATGTTCTGTCAGAATCACCGGTCCAGACCGGCTCTCGATCACATAGCGGTCATCCACAACCAGTACCGCTGCACCGTGTTCCACCGCCTGCGGCACATATTCATGACCGTTGTTCCGATATCCATTTATGCAAACAAAAAGGGAGCCTTCTTTTACTTTTTCAGAATGACAACAGATATCCGTTATCTTCCGGTCATCGTCTCCCCTTACACTTTCGTATGAAATCTGTTTTAACAGACTGCGTAATAATTGCATACCGCTCCCCTGCCTGATGGCAGAATGTACTTTTTTTATTATATGACAAGAAGGCTGATTTTACAAGTTGTCCCATCCGATTCCATGTATGAAATCAATGGATCTGTGGCATATTATAAAAAAAGACAGGAGACTTTTATTATGCGGCGAAATTTTTTTATCTGCGGACTCACGGGCTGGTGCCTTGAAATTCTTTTTACCTCCATCGGCAATTGCAGCCGGCATGACCTGCGCCTGATCGGGCAGACTTCCATCTGGATGTTTCCCATTTACGGCATGGCATGTATCATCAAACCACTGTACAGATACTTTAAAAAAATCCCTGCTCTCTTCCGGGGCTTTATCTATTCCACCGGTATTTTCTGTTTTGAGTACTTAAGTGGTTCCCTGTTAAAAAAACACCATCTATGTCCCTGGGATTACAGCAATGCTCCCACAAACATAAATGGTGTCATCCGTCTTGACTATGCGCCGGTATGGATGGCTGCCGGACTGATCTTTGAGAAAATCCTCTCTAAGTAAGTTTTAGATCATGAATCCAGAGCATCCGACAGATCCTGCTCAGCTCCAATGTCTAGTGTATTTAATGTGCGGCGTTTCATACGTGCCGCCTCTGATGCTTTCAAAAGATAATTTTTGACTTCCTTTGACTTTTTGATGTGGATCAGTTTCAGTTCCGCATTCGTGACATCCCCGGTGTAGCAGGTGATCGTTCCGAGCCCGAAAATGCGCTCCAACAGTGTCGTTGTCAGCTTCACATCCTGTACCTTATACATGTAACAGTCATTTTCTTCCGTCTTTAACAGACCTTCATCGATCGTCAGCATGCTTGGTGTGATCGTATACTTTGTAAACGTCCATGGCAGACCGAAAAATAATAATCTCTTCCGCTCACAGTATTTTACTTCATCCTCGTCTTCTTCATGCATTGTCCTGATATCTTCAGCCATATGATACTCCTTTTTTCTCCGGATTGCTTTTCATCCTCATGATTATTTGATTATAGCTTTTTTGCTTTCAAACTGCAATATAAAAAGCCAGCTGACGACCAAAAATTTCTGAAAATTTTATTATTTTGTACCAATATAACGTAAATAATTTTTCTCTTGAATTTGGAAAATGATTATTATATGATAGTAAAAATGCCTGAGAGAAATATCACTATTTCTTATAAAAGAGCAGGTATTTATAAGGAGGTTTATATGCGTCATTTAATGAGTCCATTAGACTTCTCCGTCGAAGAGTTAGACAAACTCTTAGACCTTGCAAATGATATCGAGAAGTTTCCTGGCAAGTATGCCCATGCATGTGATGGCAAAAAGCTTGCAACATGTTTTTATGAGCCAAGTACACGAACAAGACTTAGTTTTGAAGCTGCCATGTTAAATCTTGGTGGTTCTGTTTTAGGTTTTTCCGATGCGAGTTGTTCTTCCGCATCCAAAGGTGAAAGTGTTTCTGATACGATCCGGATTATTTCCTGTTACGCAGATATCTGTGCTATGCGTCATCCAAAGGAAGGTGCACCTCTTGTAGCCTCCCAAAAATCCCGAATTCCAGTAATTAATGCCGGCGACGGTGGTCATCAGCATCCTACCCAGACATTGACGGACTTATTGACGATCCGGTCTTTAAAGGGCAGACTGTCCAACATGACGATTGGTCTCTGTGGCGACTTAAAATTCGGACGGACCGTACATTCACTGATCAATGCTCTCATCCGTTACCCGGGGATCAGATTCGTACTCATCTCACCGGAAGAGTTAAAGATTCCAAGCTATATCCGCGAAGATGTATTGAGAGCCAACAATATTCCATTTGAAGAGGTGGAACGCTTAGAAGATGCAATGCCGGATCTTGATATTTTATATATGACACGTGTACAGAAGGAACGTTTCTTCAACGAAGAAGACTACGTACGTTTGAAGAATTTCTATATTCTGACCAAAGCTAAAATGGATCTTGCAAAAGACGATATGTTAGTGCTTCACCCACTCCCTCGTGTCAATGAGATCTCTGTCGAAGTGGATGATGATCCAAGAGCTGCCTACTTCCGTCAGGCGCAGTACGGCGTCTATGTAAGGATGGCACTGATCCTGACATTGCTTGAAATTGATACTACGAAACTCTAAAATGTATATAAACTGATAATTTTGAAACTCTAATTTACATTGTGAAGATTGGGAAGATTTAAATTTTCTACGAGTTTCAAAATTATCCAATCTTCTTTATAAAATACAAACCAAATCGTTTTCGAGTGACAATGTCACAGATAGGAGTACACATGTTAAATATTAGTGGTATTCAGGAAGGTTTCGTCTTAGACCATATCCAGGCGGGAATGAGCCTTCAGATTTATCATGATCTGAAATTAGACCAGTTAGACTGCACCGTTGCCATCATTAAGAATGCAAAAAGCAATAAGATGGGTAAAAAGGACATTTTAAAAGTGGAATGCCCGGTTGAGGCATTAGACTTAGATATTCTCGGATTTATTGACCACAACATCACGGTCAATGTCATCAAGGATTCCAAGATTGTAGAGAAAAAAGAGCTTCACATGCCAAAACAGGTAAAGAATGTCATCCGGTGCAAAAACCCACGCTGCATCACTTCCATTGAGCAGGAACTCGACCAGATTTTCCTTCTCACCGATGAGTCAAAAGAAGTTTACCGCTGCAAATACTGTGAAGAGAAGTATACCAATCCAAACCGCAGATAAAAATACTGCATAAAAAAGTCCCCATTCAAGGGGACTTTTTTATATCGCAGATTTCATAATTTTTGTAAAAAATAATTCTTAGAATGGCCGCAGACAACAGCAGTTGCACAGCATATTCAAAAACAGGAGGCTTAAACACCAGCTTCCGGAACTGGAATATGGTCTGTCATAATTATCACCCATGCTGGTGTACCATGTACCTCCAAATTCCAGATGTTGTAAAAACTGACGGTATTCAAAATTACTTGGCTCCATCTCGACAGCCCTGCCCGCATGCTGTTTTGCAACGATATTATTGCCGGCTCCCTGATTTGCCATTGCACTATAGTAGTACCATCGTGCGCTGCGCTCTGCAAACGGAATACCGTTCAAAACATTGAGTGCTTCCGCATAACAGCGGTTTGCGATATAATTTGCAGCCGCCTGCATCTGTGGGGAGTCATTCGCTGTTCTGTATCCCTGATTTCCACTGTAATTGTACCGATAGCTTCCACCACCTGCGGAGGAGGTGTTATATCCATAACTTCCACCAAAACTTCCGCCCGACTGTTTTTCCTTCATGATCTGATCATAGGCCTGCTGTACTTCCTTAAACTTCTCCTCAGCCTGTGCCTTATTCGGATTGTTAATATTAGCATCCGGGTGATATTTACGGCTTAAAGCCCGATATGCTTTTTTTATCTCATCATCCGAGGCACCCGGTGAAATACCGAGCACCTGATATGGATTCATCATATAATTCTCCTGTTACTTTTTCCTGTCTTCTTTTTTTCTCTTCGTCTTTTTCTCTTCCAGCTTCTTTTTTCTAAGCTGTAAGTATTCATATCTGCTCCATACACCGGAGTAGAGAATATTCCGCAAAATATCCGCATGCAGTAAAATCGGCAGACGCTCGAATGACTTGGCACACTCCGACATCATGCTCGTCAGCAGCAATTTACAGAATGTATCAAATTCCTGATCATTTTCTTTTTCCATGTATACAAGCGGATTATAGCAGTTCTTCTTCTGGTCTGCTTCATAGTCCTCGTATGCGTCCATCAGATAAATAAACTTACCCATATAAAATCCAAGGGTACGCATCTCCTCCTGCCACTCATCCTCCCGCCAGCACATGATCTCTCCAAGCATCTCACCGGTAAGACCTGCCACAAGATCGAGATTCGTCTCTTTGTTCTTCTCTGCTTCCGCTGTCTTACGCATGAATTCTTCCAAAGCCCTTACCTGTCTTGGATATTTTGACACGATACGAGTATAATCCTTATCGAGTATTTTTACAAACGCTTTTTTCGTGTAGGATTTCTCGTCCTTCCAGTCATCTAAAAGATTCTGGTATGCCAGGATCAGGTTCATGTCTGCGGCATACTCTGTCGCCTCATTGATGTAAGCCGTCCGTTTCTTCGTCGGGTGCAGCGGACAGGTAAACTCTGTCTCGGTGTTCTCCAGTTCATACAGCCCAGTCAGCAGAACGATCAGAAATGTCAGATCATAACTTAACAGCATCTGCCCTTTTGTGCCACAGTTTGTTTTGAGTTTCTGGCAGAGTCCGCAGTAATATGCCTGATATATTTTTTTACTTTCTTCCGATAATTCTTTTTGATTGATATTGATATAACCAAACAATGGAAAAATCTCCTTTTATTTTCAACTTTTTTTCACAAATTCTGTCCGGCATTTTGGACAGGTAATACAGATTTTTCCTCTGCCTTTTGGCACTCTCACTTTCTGTTTACATTGCGGACATTTGTAAAATCTGTAGTTTTTTCTCTGTGCCAGATGCTTTTTGAACCGGTCCCACTTCACAGCCATCTGATATCTGTAGTTGAGATATTTCTGATTTTCTGCATATCTTGCGGAAATATTCTTCGAGAACATTCTCCATGTGGAATAAATCATCAGCGCGATCGCCAGCCAGTAAAAAATGCCAAGACGGCTGAACATCGACAAAAAAAGCAGTACCAGTGCAGCAATGCTCTGTGCCTTTGCCAGCTCATCCGCCCCATATCTTCCAATCATAAAACGCTGTATTTTCTCTCTCATTGTTCCGACCTCCTATCAAGTGATTTTATGTTACGCTTCGAAGGAAATCGCGTCAACACATCTATTGTCTTTTAAGAAACATTTTAGATTTCTATAATAATTTAAAATAACTGTACTTTCTGGCGCATACTCACGCCATCCTGTGCATAGGAAATCGCGGTATCCGAGTCGATCATGCTCTTCATATAAAGATCGTACACGGCATCGTCCATGGAGACCATTCCCTCTTTTCTGCAGCTGCGCATCACGGACGGTACCTGGAAATACTTCTGTTCTTTTATCAGGCTTTGTATCTCCTGGTTTGCCAAAAGAACTTCAAACGCCGCCACACGTCCGCCTCCATCCTGTCTCGGAAGAAGCTGCTGGGAAATAACGCCTGTTAACACATCCGAAAGTTGTGAACGGATCTGCTGCTGCCTGTAATCTGGGAAACATTCCACCATCCGTTCAATGGAAGTCACTGCATTTCTGGTTGGAAGTGCGGCAATCACAAGATGGCCCATCTCTGCCGCAGTCAGAGCAAGTGAGATCGTTTCCAAATCTTCCATTTCACCGATCAGAATGACATCCATATCCTGTTTTAATGCAGCTTTTAAACCCGCTTCATAAGACCGGGTGTCAATGCCGATCTCCCTCTGTAACACCATGGACTTTCTATTCTGAAAAAGATACTCTGCCGGTTTTTCCAGTGTCAGGATCGACCGCTCATAATTGGAAGCAATATGGTCGATCATCGATGCCATCGTTGTTGTCCTTCCACTGCCGGCTGCACCTGTCACAAGAATGAGTCCCCTTCTCCTCCCAGCCATCTTCACTGCTGCCTCCGGAAGTCCAAGCATCTGCGGTATTGGAATCTCCTCTGCGAACAGACGGACAGACATTGCACACGTTCCACTCTGCCGGAACAGATTCACGCGGATACGCTTATTTAAAACCGAACAGGAAAATTCGACCTCTCCATTTTCTTCGAATGTTTTCTGCTGTTTTTTGTCCAGCAATGCCTCTAAAAGCTCCTCCATGGAAAAAGACACGTTCCATTCCTCTGTCATATCCACAAGCCTTCCATCTACCCGGAGCAGCAACTGCCTTTTTGGCACATAATGGATATCGGAAGCTCCTTTTTTTCCTGCCTCTTCTAAGATCTTATGAAATTCCTGTAAAAATCCGGTAGTATCACTCTGCATGATCATCCTCGACTTTCTTCTATGTATTATTGCCATGATTTTTTCTCTTGTATACACATTGCACTGCTCTTTCTGCAGGTGTAACGATAGTTTCTACACTTATACCATCATACAACAATCCAGCATAAAAAAAAAGATGTCAGCTGACATCTTCTCTATCTAAAATAAGCAGAACGATAAGCCGGGTTATGTCCGTCTGCAAACGCAGACACGAATGATCATCTGTCTAGAATGACTGTTACCAGCCATTTCAAGCGACCTACCTAAAGCTGGCGGGCCACGTCAACGCTTTTGTTCGGTCTTGCTTCGAATGGGGTTTACATATGCCCCTCCTGTTACCAGGAAGGCGGTAGTCTCTTGCACTGCCCTTCCACCCTTACCAGATTCTGGCATAGCCAGAATCGGCGGTATATTTCTGTTGCACTTTCCTTGGAGTCGCCTCCACCGGACGTTATCCGGCATTCTGCCCTGTGAAGCCCGGACTTTCCTCACCTGCGGTCTTTCGACACTTGCAGCCGCGATCATTTGTCCTACTTATTTTAAAACTGAAAGAACGCCGCAAAAACTTTGCGACGCCCCTTAATATACACTATTCCTTCAATTTTCGCAAGAAAATTTTTTTCGCAAGAATATTTTTCCCGCCAAAATTTCCATTGCTTTTATACATTAAAACAGCTTCCGCCGATAAATTCACGCAGAATGGAATTCTGGTTGATTCCATCGCTCGGCATTGGAAGGAAATAGTCCAGGAATTTCAACAGACGCTTTGCCTCTAAATATTCCGGGCAGTCTTTGTCAATGGCAAAAAGCAACGGTTCCGCATACATTTTAAGAACCGCCAGTTCGTAGATGAGCGCGGAGTTAAACATCACATCTGCACCTTCCTGAAATGGGAAAATATACTTTTCTTCCCCTCTGCGCACAGAATCCCACATAGCAATGGTTTCCTTTGCAGAGGTTCCGCGTGTCCGTGCATCGCGGACAATCCGTCGGATCAGTCTTCCGTCAGTAGTTGGCAGACAGTTGTGCTCGTCAATGTTCAACTGCGTCAGTGCACTGATATAAATCTTAAACTTACTCTCAATCGGCAGGGAATAGGACAACTTATCATTCAGTCCGTGGATTCCCTCGATGACTAGCACATCATCCTTTCCAAGTGTCATAAGCTTATCTTTGTATTCCCTTTTACCTGTTTTGAAATTAAAAATAGGAAGATTGACCGTTTTTCCTGCCAGCAGTTCATTCATGTCATGGTTGAATAATTCCACATCCAGCGCATCCAGACATTCAAGATCCAGTTCGCCGTTCTCATCCTTTGGACAGATATCCCGGTTCTTATAATAATCATCCAGTGGAAATGGATGCGGATTCAGTCCTTTTGCAGCCAGCTGGATGGACAGTCTGTGGGAAAACGTTGTTTTTCCTGAGGAGGATGGTCCTGCGATCATAATAAACTTCCGGTCTTTTGCTGAAATGATCTCCTCGGCAAGCCTTCCGATACGCTCCTCAAACAGGGCTTCCTGTGTCAGTATCATCTGCTGTGTTTTTCCGGCTGCGATCGCATCATTTAAGGCTCCGATCGTATCGATCTCAAGCATTTTTCCCCAGTCTCTGGATGTCTTTAACGTGTGGAACAGTTTTTCTGCCGGAACAAACGGTGCGACCTCTCTCGTATTTTTATCCGGGAACTGAAGCATAAATCCATCCGCATAAGGGATCACATCATAATAGCGCAGATATCCGGTCGATGGCACCATAAATCCGTAAAAATAATCCATGTAATGATCGAGTTCATAAATATTGACTCTGGAACTTCTCCGGTAGCGGAACAGTTTTTCCTTGTCTGTCATCCCAAGGTCATGAAACAGTGTCACGGCGTCATCCGTATTGATACTCTCCTTGTGGATCTCAATATCGGAAACTACCATCTGATACATCTCATTCTTTAATTTATTGATTTCTGTCCCAGATACTTTCACAACTTCCTCTGTATCATTCTCCCACTTCACAAGTTCACAATAATTTCCCTGTCCGATGGAGTATTTTACACGCACCGATATATTCCCTTTTCCCCAGAGATTATAGACTGCCTTCTGCATTAAAAGTGTCACGCTTCTGCGGTACGCCTTTTTCCCTGTCTTGTCTGCGGTTGTGAGAAATTCTACGGTTCCGTCTCCATCTGCACACTTATTTAATTCCCGCAGTCTCCTATTGTACAATACCAGAACAATATCATCCTGATACGCATCGCTGTAATCCTGCGCAATGCGCAAAAAACTTGTTCCTGCCGGATACTCTTTTTTCTCCCCCTGGATTGTTAACATAACTTTTTTTCCGTTCATCGTAATCCCCCATTCCTCTTAAAACAAAATACGAAACCTAATGAACTTAAGTTTCGTATTTTGCTTTTCTTATTTTTCTTATAAATTACTGCTGGATCAATGTCACACTGACTGTACCGGTTCTTAAATCTGCTACTGCTGAAATCTGCAATGGCGTATTATAAATATTCACAAATCTTAAGTCGTAATAATTACCTGCAATTGTCGCATCTCTGCCTTCTGGAAGATATGGAACCGGGAGAGAATGTGGGTGACGCTCAGTCGCCGGGATTCCTCCGTTTAACATTGCAGAATACATGGTAGAAGATACCTGACAGATACCTCCGCCTGTTCCTGTGGAATGTTTACCACTCACATAAATTGGCGCTTCCACATAACCGTTTGCTGCCGTTCTTGGTAAGATTGTTTTGTTAAAGGAAAACTCTTCCCCCGGCTGAATGACTACACCGTTGATTCTGGAAGCTGCCACTGCAATGTTGGTTGCCCTGGAAGCTCTCGGATCAAACTTTGTTGTGCAGGAACCACGGACAATCGCTGCCTGTGCCCCCTCTCCAGACGAGATCAGTGTCGTTGCATTTCTTCCCTCTGCTACACCGTTTGCCGCATAATGGGCACAGTAGGATGCAAGGTCATTGCCGAATGCTGCCTGAAGATCCGGGTAATTGGCTCTGTAAATTGCAACATTGAAATTAGCGCAGCCTGATCTTCCCTCATAAATGCCGGAAGATACAAAATGATTGAACAACTTCTGTGCATCATATCCAAACGCCGCCTGAAGATCCGGGTTGGAATTATAATAATATTCTGCATCAAATACTGCCTGATATGCACCTGTATTCGATGATTTCTTTGCTGCATTTGCCGTGACAGTGCTTCCGGACAACAGCACCATGCATAATGCAATGGATAAAATCCGTATTACTTTCTTTTTCATAAGAAACTCCCTTCTTTGGTATCATATTATTCCAGACCATATGTTACTCTGGTAAATTATGGTAAGATAAATGTAGTATAACACTTTTAAGGATTTTCTACAATCGTTCCTTCACGATATGCCTGAAGTAAATTTTCAAGATCACGGATATTTTCCCGCATCACTTTTCCATTATCTGTGTCTGCAACCGTTTTCCTTCTCACAACATGCTGCACCAGAATCGTATGTGATACAATATCATTTCCTTCCGAAACAGCTTTTTCCACGGATTCAAAAGGCTCATGCGCCGCCAGTACAAGACCATATGAATTGTAGATCAATGTGTACCCGGCAATTCCGGTCTTTGGCTGATAAGCCTTGGAAAAGCCGCCATCTATGATGAGAAGCTTGCCACCGCACTTCACCGGGGACTCTCCTTTTTTTGCCTCGATCGGGATATGTCCATTGACAATATGTGCCTCCTGGCCGGATAGTCCGAACTCTGCGAGGATCGCATTTACGACCTCTTCTTTTTCCAGCAGCCGGTAATACGGATTTTTCGGTTCCACATGTGTCGCTTTCTCTTCCACAAAATACCGCTCGAACGTTGTCATCTTATCTTTGCCAAATACCGGTGAATTTTTATTTTCCCAGATAAACCAGAGAATGTCTGATCCCTTTTTCTTCTCTTCCGGGTCAATGGCGTAATAACCTTTTCTGGCGTAGCTTTCTAACACATCGTACAACGCTTTTCCGGCATATTCCGTGCCGTAAATATTGACTTTGGTAAAAGAGCCATCCTCATTCAGCGGCACACAGCCGTGATACAGAAGATTTCCATTGTATACATGATACAGGCTTCCCTTGGTAAAAAGAAAACGCACCTGTCTCTGTAATTTTTCACAATTTAAAAATGCGGCAGTCAGTCGTTCCATCACATCTGCCTCATCCGCCGAAAGCTCATACGGACGTTCCCAGTCAATGGTTGGAAAATTCAGATCCCGGAGCGGATATTTCTTCCCTTCGATCAGGACTGTACCGTCTGCGAGGTCTATCTTATCAAGCAGTAAACGGTTCTCCATTTCAAATTCCGGGTGTCCCACGATCATCTGTCCTTCCAGCTTAAACTGCATGATGGCGATCGCCTTGTGCATTTTCTCATCGAGCATTGCATCCCGGACATCGTATTCCTCTTCCCGGTAATCCAGCTTAAAACAGCTGCAAGGATCTTTGTCATAACGGTTCATTGCCAGTCTCGCAAGCGGCACCAGATTGATCCCATATCCATCCTCTAGCAGATTCAGATTGCCGTATTTTGCGGAGATGCGGATCACGTTGCAGATCAGCGCCTGATTGCCCGCTGCTGCACCCATCCACGAGATATCATGGTTTCCCCACTGGATATCCACGGAATGATGTGACATTAATGTATCCATAATCAGGTTTGGATACGGTCCTCTGTCAAAAATATCGCCGACAACATGCAGATGATCCACCACAAGTCTGCGGATAAGGTTGCAGAATGCCACCACAAGTTCTGTTGCTCTGCCTGTCCGGATCACCGAATGGATGATTTCATTATAATATGCCTCCTGATCGGATACATCCGGTCTTCCGGTCAGAAGTTCCTCGATCACATAGGCAAAATCTTTCGGAAGCGCCTTGCGCACCTTGGAACGGGTGTACTTAGAAGACGCTCCTTTGCAGATCCTGATCAGGCGGTACAATGTGACCTTGTACCAGTCCTCCATGTTCTCCTCGGTCTTTATCACCTGCTCCATCTTCTGTTCCGGGTAATAGATCAGTGTGGCGATCGATTTCTTTTCTGCCTGACTGATGGCATTCCCGAACTCGTCCTCGATCTTTCTCTTGATCGCCCCGGAACCGTTCTTTAATACATGCTGAAACTGGTCATATTCTCCGTGGATATCCGTGATAAAATGTTCCGTTCCCTTCGGCAGGCTTAAGATCGCCTGTAAATTGATAATCTCTGTAGCGGCTGCCGCCACGGTCGGATACTGTTTTGCAAGACTTTTTAAATAACGTAAATCCGTCTGTTCCATCCGTCACCATCCTGTTTTTATTCTGTGTACTGATTTATACTTCATTCATCATTGCGCCCGAATGACATCGCTCATATCATAAAATCCTGCCGGCTTTCCTGCAAGGAATTTTGCCGCCTGCACTGCTCCCTTGGCAAAAACTGCCTTGGAATATGCCGTGTGCTTAAATTCGATCACTTCGTCCTGTCCTGCAAAGATCACTTCATGCTCTCCCACGATATTTCCACCGCGCACTGCGGAAATTCCGATCTCGTATTTCTCTCTCTTCTTTCTCTCCCGGCTTCTGTCATAAACATAGGCATACTTCTCATTCAGCGCCTCATTCATGGAGTCTGCCAGAGCGAGAGCCGTTCCGCTCGGTGCATCCAATTTCTGATTGTGGTGTTTCTCCACGATCTCCATATCGAAACCTGCCGGTGCGAGCGTCAAAGCCGCCTTTTTCAAAAGTTCCATCAGCATATTGATGCCGAGTGACATATTGGCTGATTTTAAGACTGCCACATGTCCGCTGACCTGTTTTACTTTTGCGAGCTGTTCCTCGGACAAACCGGTCGTGCACAATACAACCGGCACCTGTTTTTCCTCACAGTAGATGAGCAGATCATCCACTGCCTTTGCATTTGAGAAATCAATCACTGCATCTGCCTTCACGTCGCAGACGGAGATATTCGGAAATACCGGATAATCATTTTTGATCCCGTCATACAGATCTATGCCTGCCACGATCTCAATTTCCGGATCATCCTTGCACATCGCCGTGATCGTCTGTCCCATTTTTCCATTGCATCCATGCATAATTACTTTTGTCATACTTAAAAATCCACCTTTCGAATTTTATCTTTGGATATGATTTATCAAAAAACCAAAAAGACTGCCGCACCCGGATACGACAGTCTCTTCCTTCTAATCTAAAATGCCATATGCCTTCATCGCATCTGCCAAAACGGCTGCATTTGCATCGGTCATCTCCGTCAAAGGAGAACGAAGTGTTCCAACTTCTCTTCCCATGAGGTTTAACGCTTTCTTCACCGGAATCGGGTTGACCTCTGAGAATAATGCACTGACAAGCGGCTGTGCCTCTCTCTGTATCTTCATTGCAGTCTGTAAGTCTCCGTCAAAGAAACTCTGGCACATGCCATGTACTTTGGCAGGTGCAACATTTGACCATACAGAGATCACTCCTATCGCACCGATCGCCATAAGCGGAACTACGATTCCATCCTCGCCGGAATAAAGGTCGATCCTGCCATCGGTCAGATACATTAACTGTGATGCCTGTGCAACACTTCCTGTCGCCTCTTTGATCGCTACTACATTTTCAACTTCCTTAAAAATCTTTGCTGCTGTCTCCGGAAGGATATTGCATCCGGTTCTTCCAGGTACATTATACATGATGATCGGTAACTTTGTACACTCTGCAATTTCAGAATAATAACGTACCAGACCACCCTGTGTACATTTATTATAATAAGGTGTCACTGCAAGGATTCCGTCTGCCCCTGCTTCCTCTGCTTCCTGTGTCAGATAAATTGCTTCTCTTGTGCAGTTCGAACCGGAACCAGCCACAACCGGTACACGGTGTTTTGCAAATTCTACTGCTGCTTTGATCACTTTACTGTGCTCTTCCATGGTCAGTGTGGAACTCTCTCCTGTCGTTCCTGCAATGATGATTGCATCTGTTCCCTGGTCGATCTGCCATTCGATCAGTTCCTGTAACTTTTCGTAATTGACTTCTTCATTTTCTTTCATCGGTGTGACGATCGCTACACCTGCTCCTTTAAAAATAGACATTGCATTCTCCTCCTATCGTCATTATACGCACTGCAATTTTTTTTGTTAAAAATGTTGCTACAGTAAAGTAAAAAAAGACCGGCTGACGAGCCGGTCTCAAAATTCTAATATTATACGCATTCTGCATCTTTGCAAATCTGCCTAGAATCTGATAGCTCCCCATCTCAAATGATCTCCATTCAGATGACAGTCATAAAGTTCTTCACTTTATGCCCAAGTAATATGCCTTCAGGCTGCATACCCTTTCGGCGTACTTTCCTTTTGCTTCTTATCAACTGTTCCTGACACATCCAAAAAGCGACTCATAAAGCACGCGACCTCTACCAAGCAATATTTTCATTGCGTAAATCATAACACCATCTTATTCCATTGTCAATGCACGATTTCCCTATCAATATCTACTCTCAGGAATGATTTCCCTGTTAACATCTACTCTTCGTCTTCGATAAATTCCACTTTGCTCACGGAAACTTCATATGCCACACGCTTTTCCGTCTCTGTCTCGCTCAGTTTCTTCACATACTCCCTGCTCTGGATACGCCCCCATACCTGAACATGCCCACCGACTTCAAAACCGGATGCAAACCTTGCATTTCTTCCCCAGCAGATACATGGAATATAATCCGATTTTCCATAAGAGCGGTTCACTGCGATCAAAAGGTCTGCAATCTCTCTTCCAAGCGGTGTTTTCCGGTAAATCGGATCTTTGCAGATGTAGCCATCCAGAAAAATCTGGTTCGTCTTGATATCCTCATCGATCTCATCTAACAATTCCAGTTCCCTTACAAAAACGGATAAAACAAGACGGTTCTTTTTTTCCTCGTGCCGGTTGAATGACCGGAACTGTCCCATAACATATATGGTCTGACCAATATAGTCCTCATTCACGTCAATGAGCCGTTCTGAGATCATCAGTGGTATGTAATCCATAAAATTGCTCAGCCGGTTGACTGCGACATCTACCACATAAAAGCCCTCTCCATACACTTCGTGGCTGAATCTGAAATCAGAAACAATCTCTCCCACAATTGACACCTGGTTATTTTCAAAAATTTTATCTGCCATGAATTTTTTCTCCCTTCCTCTTATCACCGGAATCGACCGGTGATTTGCCTGACAACTATGGTTTTACCATTTCCTTCCAGAAAAAATTTCGTGTAACTTGTCGATAAGTTTTTTATATTGTTTTGAAAAAAATATTGCTGCCTACTTGCGTTCTCATAAAATTGTGATAGAATATATGGGTTCGAGTTAATTTATAAGCTATATTAATAGGAAAAGACAGGATTTATTTCTAGATAATTTCTTTTCCGCACAGAAGAAAGAGAGATTTTTTATGAAACAGAAACGTGAAGACGTACGTAACATAGCAATCATCGCCCACGTTGACCATGGCAAAACAACACTGGTCGATGAACTTTTAAAACAGAGTGGTGTATTCCGTGAGAATCAGGAAGTTGCTGAACGTGTCATGGACTCCAACGATATTGAGAAGGAACGCGGTATCACGATCCTCTCCAAAAATACAGCGATCACTTATAAAGGAACAAAGATCAACGTGATCGACACTCCCGGCCATGCAGACTTTGGTGGCGAAGTTGAACGTGTCTTAAAGATGGTAAATGGCGTTATACTGGTTGTAGATGCATTTGAGGGCGTTATGCCTCAGACCAAATTCGTCTTAATGAAAGCGCTTGACTTAAAACTTCCGGTTGTTGTCTGCGTCAATAAAGTAGACCGCCCGGAATCACGTCCAAATGAAGTTGTAGACGAAGTATTAGAGTTATTTATGGATCTGGATGCCTCTGACGAGCAGTTAGACTGCCCATTCCTTTTTGCTTCCGCAAGAGACGGTTATGCCGTTCGTGAAATCCACGACCTTGTAAACAACAAAAAAGATATGACACCATTATTTGAAACCATTTTAGATTACATTCCTGCTCCGGAAGGTGATCCTGAAGCACCGACACAGGTACTGATCAGTACCATTGATTACAATGAATACGTTGGACGTATCGGTATCGGTAAGATCGACAATGGTTCCCTGAAAGTAAATCAGGAAGCGGTCGTAGTCAACCATCACGATCCTGACAAGAAGAAAAAAGTCCGCATCAGCAAATTATACGAATTTGACGGATTAAATAAAGTAGATGTCGAAGAAGCAAATATTGGTTCCATCGTTGCTATTTCCGGTATTGCTGATATTCACATCGGTGATACGATCTGTTCTGTGGAGAACCCGATTGCGATCCCATTCCAGAAGATCTCCGAGCCGACTCTTTCCATGAACTTCATCGTAAATGACAGTCCATTGGCAGGTCAGGAAGGAAAGTATATTACTTCCCGCCACTTAAGAGACCGTTTATTCCGTGAGTTAAATACAGACGTTTCCCTTCGTGTAGAGGAGACCGATTCCCCGGACAGCTACAAAGTTTCCGGTCGTGGCGAGTTACATTTATCTGTATTGATTGAAAATATGCGTCGTGAAGGATATGAATTTGCAGTAAGTAAAGCAGAAGTATTATATCACACAGATGAAAACGGCAAGAAATTAGAGCCTATGGAGCTTGCTTATGTCGATGTTCCAGATGAATTTACCGGTGCTGTTATCGATAAATTAAGCCAGCGCAAAGGTGAAATGATCAATATGAAACCTCTGACCGGCGGATATACAAGACTTGAGTTCAATATCCCATCCCGCGGTCTGATCGGTTACAGAGGCGAATTTATGACCGATACCAGAGGTAATGGTATTATCAACACCATTTTCAATGGCTATGATACTTACCGCGGAGATATTGCTTACCGTCAGCTTGGTTCGCTGATCGCATTCGAATCCGGTGAATCCGTCACTTACGGTCTGTTCTCTGCACAGGACCGCGGTACTTTATTCATCGGACCTGGTGAAAAAGTATATGCAGGTATGGTCATCGGTTCCTGCTCCAGAAACGAGGATATCGAATTAAACGTTTGTAAGAAGAAACACCTTACCAATACACGTTCCTCTTCCGCTGACGAAGCATTGACTTTAGTTCCGCCTAAGATTTTAAGCTTAGAGCAGGCACTTGACTTCATCGATGTCGACGAGTTATTGGAGGTTACTCCGAAATCTCTTCGTATCCGTAAGAGAATTTTGGACCCGACTTTAAGAAAAAGAGCAAATTTTAAGAAATAAAAAACGGCTCTACGCCTTTTTTCCAGAAACTATAAAAACCTATGCAACATTCAACGACAAACAGGAGAATATGTATGAAAAAAATATGTACATTTTTCGGATTGCTGATATCCATGTGTCTGCTGCTGAATGTCGGTTTTAGCTCTCTGTCCGTAAAGGGCTCAGCTGCCGGGAATACAGAACAGACTTCTGATTCAAACTTTACAAATTTAATCGTATTTGCCAGATTTGCAGATGAGAATGAATTTGTGAATGATATTTATCAAGGTGTCTCTGTGCGGGAGATCATAGACAATTCCTATAACACTGCCTATTATTCCGTGGGCGATTACTACCGGAATGCGTCCTCAGACAAATTGCGCATGAATAGTCTTTATCTGTTTGATAACGGCGGTTCCCTGCAGTTAAAACATGAACGCGGATACTATGCCGGTTACAGTGCAGATAATCCAATCGGTTATAAAACAAGTGGTGAAAAAGCCTACCGTATGTACGAGCTGCGCACCGATTGGTCTGCTGCCATAAACAAGGCGATTCAGGATGGAAACCATATTACGAATTACAATGGCAGCCAGACATACAGTTATGAGGATCTTGACAAAAACCGAGATGGAAAGATCGATTCCATTACTGTTATCTATAAAAACACGACACAAAATATTGTGATAAACCGCTCTGATCCGCTTTGGAACTATAAGGATTATGCAGACTATGTGGAGATCAATCTTGGCGATGGCAGGATGCTTCAAAGCCAATATTATGTACAGGTCATAAATAACTACTCAACTCTGTATATGGCAAACAATGATCAAAAACCGATCGTTTCATTGAAGTCTCCGATCCATGAAATGGGGCATATATTTGGTCTGCTGGATTTATACAATTCGTCAGGTCAAACGCCGGTTTATTTCATGTCTGCCATGGCAAATGCCATCTCACCTGTTCCACAGGGACTTTCGATCAAAGAAAAAGAGGCTCTGGGATGGACAGACCTTAGTACTCTAAAGACGATCACAGAACCGCGTGAATACAAAGTAAAGCTCAGCGGCACAGCTACCGGTCCTGACGACTGTATCGGATATAAAGCAGGCATTCCGGAACTGAACAGGACACTGTATCTGGAATACAGAAACTTCTCAACAGATGGCAGCAAATATGATAAGTCAGAGAAGCATCTGACCAATTCAGAAACATCAAACATAAAATCCGGTTTAGTCTGTTATCTTGCACAACCTGACATCCGCTTTCCAAGCAATCTAAATGGAAAACCGGGAAATTGGGCGTTGGAAGTTATGGGCGGAACACAATCCACAAAATCGGATGCAGCCCTTGGCGTAAGTGATTCCCTTCAGGTTACAGACAAACTCAAAGTGACTGTCACTGCCATAGAAGGGGATGTCCTTACTTTTCAAATCGAAGGGGAAATGGAACAACATGTCCATTCCGGTGGACAGGCGACCTGCACGAAAAAAGCTGTCTGTGAAGAATGTGGGAAGGAATACGGAGAAATAGATCCAACATGCCATTTGAATCTCCAGCGGCAGGGCTTTAAAGAGCCAACACAGGAGGAAAATGGATATACCGGTGATCTGGTATGTACAGATTGTCATACCAAAGTAGAAACTGGTGAGGTCATTGATAAATTACCTGTCACTCCACCTGAAGGAAAACCGGAACCGGAAATACCGCCTGTGTCTCCTGGTAATCCACCGGTCATGCTGGAAGGTGACAAAGCAGAAGTGAGCAAAAATCCAAACAATAACTCCGGTGCAGTATTTCGTTCCAGCGCACCGCTCGATAACTTACTCAAAGTTACGGTAGATGAAAATGTACTAGTGAAAGATAAAGACTATACCGCCCGCTCCGGAAGTACTATCATAACTTTACTTCCATCCTTCCTTGCTGGTCTTTCCGAAGGAACTCACAGCATTGCCATTGTATCAACAACTGGAACGGCAAGGGCGGATTTTTCTGTAATTTCAGATCCTGCCCCGGTGCCACCAGCATCCACACCTGTGCCACCGGCATCCACACCTGTACCACCGGCATCAGGTAATACAAACACTGATGGTTCATCTACAGATACTGTGGCTGGTTCGGTTTCCGAAACTGCTTCTACAAACGGATCTGCCAATGTATCTGGTAACAGTTCTTTATCTGATACCGCTCAGATGAAGAAAGACTCCTCCGGCACGGACATAAAATCACCGCAATGTGGAGAGAAAAACTGTTTCACTCTCTTATTGGAAGATTTCATAGAAATATTAAAAAAAGTATTAATATTCTTAGGTTTTTCATCTAAGATCTGAAAAAACACACAGGACAGCTCCTATGTTAAGCTGTCCTGTGTATTTTTTTCAAAAGTAACTCTTTTTTAATTTTTTACAATCCAGTTACCATTCTTATAAACATTGCTACTTCCTTATCCAGCCACTCCCCATACCCCGGTAATTCCCAGACTGTCCAGCTTGCACTATCCATTTCAGACTGCACCGCCAGATATCCATTATCGCCCTGTCTGTAAATTAGATAATCCCCATGTCCTGTCTCTGTGGTTCCTGTCTCAGAACGAACCTGTTTTTGAACAACTCTTACCCATGTATCATACCCTTCAGTATCAATGATTTCATCATATTGCTCCAAATATCGGCTGCTTTCCGCAATATAACCATTCTCCTCCGGCACCTGTTCGATTCCTTCTGTATTAATTCCAGCACCACCCCGCGGTGCTATCCATGCAAGTGCATTTATGTCTTGAACAATTCCGGTAAGTTCAGGCGTATCCGTATCAAAAAACTGAACTTCATTTTCCCAGTTTATAATCACACGACTGGCAGACGCTCTTTCTTCCTGTTTCTTCTGTGAAATTAATTTAACATTATGAACCAAAAATCTATCATCTGACCACTCTAACTCTATTTGCAATTCCTCTGGCAGACGATAAAACAGTTTCTCATATAGAATTAATTTTTGATCTCTGACATCTGCTCTCCAAGCCATATTTTCTTCTTTACCCGTATCTTCCCCATACTCCACAAAATAACTATCATACACTTCTCTCTCATCAACAGGAATTGTATAAAACTCCTCAAAATTCAAACAGCGGCTGAAAATGTTCACTTCGTACTTATGATCTGTTTTTTTACAAGAAACCGGAAACCTAATTTCTGTCGTCTGATTTTCCGTCCACTCGACATTTTTATATGTTCCATTTTCACTCATAAAAACTACAATTTTGCTTCCACTTTCCGGATAATCGCTCCCCATATCCTGCCCAATATATACAATATCCTTCATTCCATCCGCATTAAAATCTTCTGTCAGAATGGATATCCCAATCCATGCGCTCTCAAATGGTCCAATTTCTAACAACTCCCCACTTCCAAATATGATTGCATACATTTTTCTCCCGTCCTGGAGAAAATATTGAAGAACTCTGTCTTCTTGACCGTCTCCATCGAAATCCCTATGAATAAATTCTCCTTGTAATACATCCACCAAATCTAAATATCCCTCATAGTCAAACAGAAAATCCACATATCCCATCGATGTTGTTTCTTCTGGAAATTGTGATACAGTTCTTCCGTCCATTAACTTTGGCTTAACTTTCTGGCAAGCTAAAAGGAAAAGAATGAACATCATTATGACGATCAAAGCACTTTGAATGAATCTTTTTTTTATATTACTTTGTTTCATATTTACCTCATTTATAATATTGAAATTATTTTTTTAGTTTTATTTATTATAAAATAAATATATATCTTTTTCAATACTGTTTAATCTCAAATACGTCCGCCAGACACCAGCTCCACTGTTAAAAAATAATACTGATTTTATCTGTCATGGCTGCAATTCAAACGTAAAAACTGCTCTTTTATCTGTTGGCTGAAGTTCTACTTTATCTTCTCCTTCTACTTGTAAAGTCATTCCGTCCACGTTCATTCCGATTTCTTCATAAGTCAGCGCTGCAGCTCCAACATTAATTTTTACTCCTTTTTTTGTGCCGTCTTTATAATTTGCAGTACAGGTAATAACCACTCCATCTACAAGTTTTTGATATGCGGCTGCCACTTCCTCCTGTGTTTTTTTCTTTTGTTCTACAATACTGTCAAAATCTGAAAACGGAATTTCATCATTACAAAAGGTTACCCACACTCCTTCTTTCTGCTGATTTTCATAGGAAACTGTGTATTCAACAAAATCGTTTACTTCCTGCTGCATGGCAATTTCTCCATTATCATCAAAAATTGGATTGAGATACCCATTGCTATTTTCATCCAATGGCTTTCCGCTCTCGACAGCACTCTGAAAATCATCGGTAATATTTTCACTTATTTCAAAATATCCTTTGTTGATACTGTAAGTTACACTTTCTATATTCTCACCTTCGCAGTAAAGTGGCATATCAATTTTATAACTTGCTGTATTCATATCGCTGTCCCCATTAATCGCATAACCAAACCTGTCATTTTGTGCGATTGCTACAGGCTTCTGTGCCGTCACTTCTGCCTGTGCCGCCATTACTTTCATGGTAAACATATTCTCTTTTTCTGTTGTCGTATGTTCAGCCACTGTTGTTTCTTTTTCTTCCTGCGGTCTGTTGAGATAGTTGTTTGTTGTGGATGCAACAATAATAATCGATGCACAGGCAGCCATTGCTACAAACAATTTTGTTACTTTTAAATTTTTTTTACTCATATTAGTTTCCCTTTCCGATTGAATCTGTGAAAAGGCGACATCTGCTTTTTTCTGAACGATTTCTGGCACTTGAATATCACTATTTAAAATTTCACTCACTTTTTTTGACATGAATCTCACCTCATTTTTCCTTATAATAAACTTCCAGCTTTTCCCGTCCACGTTGTAAACGTGTTTTCACCGTACTTTCAGGAATTTTTAAAATGTCAGAAATTTCTCTGATACGATAGCCCTCGCTGTAAAAAAGAATCATAATAATCCGGTATTTTTCATCTAACGCTGCGAGTGCCTCTTTTAATTCCAGATTATATTCATCGCAGGCTGCTGGTTCCTCGTACTCATCCAAACAAATGATATTCTGATTTTTCTTTCTGATATCATAGCATTTGTTGATGAGGATTCTTGTCATCCATGTTTTAAAATACCGTATCTTCACTAATTGATTCATTTTTTCCCAGCATATCAGAATCGTATCTCCGATTGCATCGGCAACATCTTCATCATTCATCAAAATTGCATACGCAACTTTATACATATCCGTCATATAAAGCTGCATTAATTCTGTGAAAGCTTCCGACTCATGCCTTTTCGCTCTTTTCACAAGATCATCTGTTTGTTTTTTCATAATGCTTTTCTCCACGCGCGCAGTGAATGTAAGACAGTCGCTTTTCTTCTTTTTTTATCTTACATATATTAGACAACAAAATGTGTATAAAAGTCTCATAAAGGGACTGTAAAATAAGTACATAGATAAAAAAGCGCCAGTTCCGGCAAATGTCGGTTCTGGCGTTCTGTGCTATTTGCTTATATATGGCTCAAATGCGTCCATTCCTTCATAAGAAAAAAATCCGTATTGCATTGCCTCATTGCACATTCCATAACAGGAAAGTTTCTCTGGTCTGACAGTCTCCTCCTCCGAATAATACCATGACGGCCACCATATCAGAAAATCTTCCGACAACTGTTCTATTGGCGTTTCTGGCATATATAAAGTAAAATTCTCACCATTTTCCAAACCATATGGCTCATCTTCTTTTAGAAATCTGTATCCATTCTCAATCCACATCTCTGGAACATTCAACACCTCTAATTTTTCTAAAGACATTGTATAATAATATTGATCAATGCGCTCAATATCTGTAAATTTGCCCTCAAACTCACAGATTGCTACTGTTCCTTTTGGAAAATCTTTCTCTGCGTATGCATCATAATCCGAATACTCTCCTGAAAATGAACCATCTCTGTTTAATCTTAAATACGTCCGCCAGCCACCAGCTCCACTGTTAAAAAATAAATCTTTTGGAAAATCCGCTGGAAGATCATTATCTGTATTCTGTTGCATTTTATCCGTTACCGCTGCATTCTTTGCAACGTTTCTTTTATCTTCATCAGAGTACAAAGTACATATATATAACATTGTTAATATAAATACGCCCATTCCCAATACACTTATCCATTTCTTTTGCTGTACCTTATTCATATCCACTCCTCTTCTATTTTTATAAATATTATATGCCTCTTTTGAATAATCCATTTTTATCATTCATCACACATAATTTTTCTTTCATTTAGAACTCAAATCACTTATCACCAAACTTGTTGGCAATAAGTGATTTTTCTTCATATAGAACAATATTTTCCTATTCTTTTTGTTCTATCGAAATCTGTTCCATTTTTTTCTGAATTTCATCCACGCTGTTTCTAATATCCTCAACAACAGCATATTTTTCTGTCATATCAGAAAGTAGTTTCTGGTAATTTACCTCTCTCTGATCTTGCATACTAGATGAACTAACATTTTCGACATAAATTTTATATGTTCCTGCACTGCCCACTTCAAACGCATGAGAACACATACCAGAGCCATACACATAGCGCAGTTTTCCATCCGGCATAATCAGACCATACCGCACTTCGTTTTCGAATGGATTGTTTGAAAGCGAAACCGTAATCATATTCTGTCCGCTAATACGGATATTCTCCCATACCGCAGCCTCAGATTTCCCTAATTTTTGCTCCGTCAAATCACCATTCCCCTGTGGCAGCTGCTCCTCATTTCCATCATACACAATTGTCACTTTGGAAGCGTCAAAATTTTCTTCGTACTCAGTCTCTTCCACAACCACATCCTCAACTTCCACTTTCGTCTGAGCAAAAAGTCTTTCATATCCTGCTTTGAAACCCTCCCCAGATGCCAGTGTCGTTGTGGTGCAGACCGCACACAAGAACACGACAAGTGTAATACCGCCAATTCTTTTGAAATCGTTTTCTTTCTTATAATTCTTCATTTGCAGAATCCTGCTTTTGAAATTGCTTTTTTTCCGAAATCCGGTGACCATCTTCGGCATCCAGAGATGCGACTGTTCCAGACCATCCACCGCAACGGTGTAATACTCCTGCACGGTATATGGATATGCGGTTTCACTGCACACATAGCGGTCGCACGCAATCTCGCCCCACATATCAATGCTTCGGAGCAGTCCGTTCATCGTCGGATTGCACCAGAATATCAGTTTTAAGAAAATTCCCACCTTCTTCATTTCCAGAATGTGCTGTCTGATATGGACAAGTTCGTGGTACAGGATCGTTGTAAGTTCTTTTTCTTCATACTCCCGCACCGGAAAAATGATTTTTTTCTGCCGCCAACCGATGACAATCGGTGATGTCACTGCATAGTTCTGGTACAGTTCCACATTTCCTTTCATTCCCAGTTCCTGTATTATTTTGTTCTTTTCGGTTTCCGGCAAACGAAATCTGACGCTTTTCTCCAACACTTTTTGAAATTTCAAATATTGAAATGCATATTTTGCGAGATTCCAGACTGCACCCACGATCCATATTCCTGCGATCACACACTGCACATTGTAAATAAACGGTGTGCGCAAAAATAATGTTCCATAATATGCTCCGTGACTTCCCGGAACATGGGTTGAAATTTTCAGATAACTATACATAATTGGAAAAATAAAAAAAGCTTCGACAATTCCAAGCATGGGATAGATGTATTTCAGTTTTTTCCTCCGCGCCATGTTCTTTTTTAATACACTCCAAAATCCATAGGCAATTGCACCTGTGATGGAATTAAGAAAAAGAATATAGAACAATTCATTTGTCCATCTCATTGAATTTTTCTCCTCACAGCCCCTTATTTTATACCCCATCTGGCTGCCTGTGGCATTTTTTCAAAAATGCTATGGAACAGCTCATTCTGTCCTCCGAATGGAATTCCGGACTGATCCACTACGATCAAATGATAGTCTTTTGTGAAAAAAAGCAGTAAATTTTTCTTCCTTCTCACACGAACCACCTGATTATAAGGAATCACATAACATTCCGCATTTACGTTATTCGTTATCTTTATATCATTTTCTTCAAACAAAACATGCTATGTAAACTGCGTCACTTTATATTTTTTCAAAATACGCGACCTGCGTTTTCCACGCCAGAAATACTGTACTACCATTTCCAAATTCAGCCACAAAAGCAGAATTAAGAAAAAAGCTCCAATTGAAACCGGAAACTCCGGTGAGAAAACACTGTCATATCCTATTATGATCACACTGAACACAATAAATAAATCTGCCAGAACAATAAAAAGAACTCTAAAAGCTTTTCCCTCAAATGTATTCTTTTGTTTCACCTTATACCTCACCATTTTCACAATATTGATTATTACTTCTTTTTGCGCTTAGTAACTCACATATCCACCCTCAAGGTCAACGTCACCGGTACTTACATTTTTCACAAATATTTTATAATTGCCACTGTTTGAGATTCTAAAATTGTGAGTGCCGCTGTCGATTGCGTAAACATACCAGAGCTTTTCATCCGGCGTCATAATTCCATAGCAAACCGTCTGACCCGCAGGCATGATGTTCACGCGGATTGCAATACACTGATCACGATCTGCATAAACAGTTCCCGCAAAAAACATCGTACCCGACTCTAAGGTACTGATCTGAAATTCCTCGTTACCCTCAACAGGATTTTCATCCGGCAATTCCCCGGATACAATTGTTTCCTGTTCCGGTACAAACATTTCCTCATACTCTGTGTCTTCGATCACCTCTTCTTCGATCTCCACTTTCGTACTCTCGAAAACTCTGTCATATCCAGCCCGGAATCCCTCCCCTGCTGCAAATGTCGTTGTGGTGCAGACCGCACACAAGAACACAACAAGTGTCATACCGCCAATTCTTTTGAAATCGTTTTCCTTCTTATAATTTTTCATTTGCAGAATCCGGCTTTTGAAATTGTTTTTTTTCCGAAATCCGGTGACCATCTTCGGCATCCAGAGATGCAACTGTTCCAGACCATCCACCGCAACGGTGTAATATTCCTGCGCAGTATATGGATATGGGGTTTCACTGCACACATAGCGGTCGCACGCAATCTCGCCCCACATATCAATGCTTCGGAGCAGTCCGTTCATCGTCGGATTGCACCAGAATATCAGTTTTAAGAAAATTCCCACCTTCTTCATTTCCAGAATGTGCTGTCTGATATGGACAAGTTCGTGGTACAGGATCGTTGTAAGTTCTTTTTCTTCATACTCCCGCACCGGAAAAATGATTTTTTTCTGCCGCCAACCGATGACAATCGGTGATGTCACTGCATAGTTCTGGTACAGTTCCACATTTCCTTTCATTCCCAGTTCCTGTATTATTTTGTTCTTTTCGGTTTCCGGCAAACGAAATCTGACGCTTTTCTCCAACACTTTTTGAAATTTCAAATATTGAAATGCATATTTTGCGAGATTCCAGACTGCACCCACGATCCATATTCCTGCGATCACACACTGCACATTGTAAATAAACGGTGTGCGCAAAAATAATGTTCCATAATATGCTCCGTGACTTCCCGGAACATGGGTTGAAATTTTCAGATAACTATACATAATTGGAAAAATAAAAAAAGCTTCGACAATTCCAAGCATCGGATACACATATTTCAATTTTTTCCTCTTCGCCATACCGCTTTTTGCTATCATCCAAAATCCATAAGCAATCGCACCTGCAAATGAATTAAGCAAAAGAATATAGAACATTTCATTTGACCATCTCATTCATGTTTCTCCATAAATTACTTTTTCTGGCTATTATTTCCTTTACCTGTTCTGCTGTAGCGTCCTCTGGAAGTTCAACATTAATCGCATCGCAAAGTTCCTGATCATATACAAATTCGCTTCCTATATCTTCATAAATGCGAATTTGAGTATATGGAATCATTCCCTGCGGTCCAGCTCCTGTTTCATATATCGCTCCAATTACAATGTCGTCTTTTCCATTAACTCATTTTCATATAAATTTGTATCTTCTTTCTGATTTTGTTCTGGAATGACTGATTCTCTCTCTGTCTGTTCCTAAATTATTGTCTGCACAAGCCGATAACAAAGTCATTGCCAATGCTCCTATCATCATACATCTTTTTCTTCTCATGAACTATTTTCCTTTATAATTTTTATCCTGCTCAAATTCGATGCAACTATATTATAGATCCCTTAATATTTATTTTACAAGAACTATGTTTTTAGTTTATAGTATTTTTCTCTTTCATGCAACAAAATAACAATAAAATTTATTTTCCGGTTTCTATTTCAAAAACTGTTTGCTTCTTAATATGTGATTTGTAAATCAAATATCACACATTGCCATGTTCATTTTAAAATTTCTCCTAATTCACAGCTTTCTATTTTCATCTCCGGCATCCAGAAAATCTGTTTTTTCCATTCAAGATATTCTTGTTCATCTAAATATTTAACGGATTCTCCCTGACCGACAATATATACTTTTCCATCACCATCTTTATCATATTCCTCTGGGAAAACATCGGAATTAATCGGAACATTAGTAATCTGATCTACGCTTACTTTCTCCACAAACTCCTTTTTGTTTTCATCATACTGATATACGGAATAAGGCCAAAAACCGTCCTGATAGTCACTATACATCGAATGAAGCGGACTTGCCTTAATTACTCCGTGCTCATAATAATCGCATCCCCCTGCATATGCAAATTCAAGTTCAAAACCATTTTTTTCTTCCGAATACCGATAGACATATTCTGTTATATCTGCCATATAAAATCCTACTGTAAAAATAAGTAATTCTACAGTGCCATCACCGTCCACATCTGCCACCGCAACTTTGTTCGGGCAATAAGCACGCTCCATATCTTCCCGAAAACGTTCCACATCTACATTACTCTTCTGATGTCCAAAGCAGTATCTCCCATCCGGTAGAAATCCCGTTGTATCCAGTGTTTTGATTGCATTATAATATGCCTCATTGATCTTATCATCCTCCGAAAAACGAGGTACTTTGCGTTTCAGTTTCTCCATATCATAATTTTTGTCTATCTCTTCCAATAACTCTTTATTGCTTCCTAATTCACACCAATCTATTTTCATCTCCGGCATCCAGAAAACCTGTTTTTCCCATGCAAGATATTCTTTTTCATCCATATACGCAACGGATTCTCCCTGACTGATGATATACACTTTTCCATCCCCGTCCTTATCATATTCCTCTGGAAAATTATCTGGATTTTCCGGGGCTTTTGGAATCTCCTCTACACTGGCTGTAAGCACAAACTCGTTTTTATTTTCATCATACTGAAATACACTATACGGCCAAAAATCATCCTGATATATAAAACCTGAGTAAAGCGGCTTTGCCTTAATCACTCCGTTCTGATAATAATTACATCCCGCTGAATATTCAAATTCAAGTTCAAAAGCATTTTTTTCTTCTGAATACCGATAGACATATTCTGCCGAATCTCTCACACAAGTTCCTTCAATAAAAAATAGTAATTCTGCCGTACCATCGTCATCCACATCTGCCACCGCAACTCTTTCCGGACTATAATGCTGTGCCCTCTGTTCCTGAAACCGTTCCACATCTGTTCTGCCGTCCTGCTCTATATAAAAGCAGTATCTCCCATCCGGCAGAAATCCCGTTGTATCCAGTGTCTTGATTGCATTATAATATGTCTCATTGATCTTATCATCCTCCGAAAAACGAGGAACTTTACGTTTCAGTTTCTCCATATCGTAGTTTTTGTCTATCTCTTCCAATAAAGCTTCATTTTTTCTTGCAAGAACAGCCTCTTCGCTCTGGCTCTCCTTTCGCTCAATGTATTCTCTTTGTTTCCTGTTCAACATTTCTTCATCCCAGTCCAGCGGAAGAAACTCTGATGAGCAGACTGTGTCAAGCTCCGACACTTCATAATATTGCGGCAATACCACACTTTTGTCGCCGACACCCATTCCACATGCATAGAATGTGCCGTCTGTTTTTTCAATGATCGTATTATCCACATAATCATTACCGAATTCTTCCATATCGGTAATATCATCCTCTTTGGCTGAATAATTCAAAAGTCCTGTCCACACGCGCTGCACGTCTTCTGCCACCTGCACCGGCGTTTCAATCATCGTGGCTTTATCCGTTCCGCAGTTTCCACTAAAGTTGTATCCCCACGTCCAGAGTGTTCCATCTTCCTTCAGTGCGGCGTGGTTAAACCATCCGCCTGTGATCATCTTCACATCTGTCAGAATCTGCTGTGGCATTGTGATACAATATCCCGTACTCTGATAATTCCAGATCATTCCCCATGTCCAGACTGTACCATCCTTTTTCAATGCAACTACATCATCACGTCCGCACCTCGCATAACTGACATCTTCCAGCAAAAGTGCCGGACTGGTGACATACCGTTTTGTCGGATATGCCAAATCTTCCACTGGCATTTCTGTATGCTGCAATAACATATAGGTAGAATCGTTTCCAAGACCATAAAGTTTCCCTTCCTCCGTCAGATAGACAACAAAATCTTTCTGGGAATAGTCCACATGCACAACGTGTTCTGCGATTTTACTTTTTTCCTCATGAAATTCCTCGTCCGCATACCCAAGTCCAATCTGCGCATACTCATTATGCCCACTTCCCCAGAGCACACCATCCTCATCAATGGTATACAGATTGAACTGGTCGCCACAGGATTTCATATAATAATCTTCGATTGTCTGTGCATCCAGCCGCATATCGTAAAGATCGCCCGCGTCGAAAGAATATCCTGTCTCTTCTTCTGTCTGCGTGTCACTTTCCGTCTGCGAAACAGTTTCGATGGAATTATTTTGAGTTTCATTTTCCTCCATAAACACCATTCCTACAAAAATAATGACCGCCAATGCAATCGTTCCGCCTGTGATGCCGCACTTGATACGATTCTCTTTATTTGCAAAGTACTGTTTGATTTTACTGCTCATATTGCTTTCCCCCTATACTAATCTTCCACTTAACCAGATATTCCTATATGCTAAAGATAATGTGTATGATGTTTAAATCTGTAAACTATATTTTCAGTTTACAGTATTTTATTTTTTTATGCAAGAAAGTATTAACTATATTTTTAGTTTTTTATTCTTTCAAAACTATATACGACCAAAGCTAAATGTGATAAGATAACATCTGTATTTTAACAACTTTATGAAAAAGAATTTCTATAAAGCACAGCAACCTATACGTTAAATTAAGGGAGAAATTAACCATGAGAAAAAAATTTTTAGTTTGCATCTTATTACCATGCTGCATATTGATTGCTGCCTGCGGTCATACGGCTGATACGAAAAACGATCTTTTATCAGAAAATATAACATCTGACACCGAGACAGATACCCAGACATCTGACTATGAAAAATACAACAACTATGGATCAACAGAAGAACAAATGGATGAAGCGATAACAGAAACCAGTGAAACTGCCTCCTCTTCAGAAGAAAACGATTTACCGGAACAATCTTTGCAGAAATACAGCGATGACTGGGACGAAAGCCAGATTTTGGAAGAACTCCAAAAACGGAACACCTATCACGACTACTGCTCCTTTTACCCGGAGTATGTCCGATATATGGAAAATGTAATGGAAGTCCGGGATATTTCCATGAATATTTACCCGATTTATGCTACAGATACAAGATATTATCAGGCTTCCGACTTTAGCAATGTCCCTCCGTTAATCATTCATCTGGCAAAAAATGAAATCTATGCCAGACACGGATACATTTTTAAAAATCAGGACTTAAATGCTTATTTTTTGAGCCAGCTCTGGTATTTACCGGAATTCGACTCGGAAACTTTTGATTCCTCTGTATTCAATGAATATGAAAACGCGAATCTTCAATTATTGATACAGCTTGATACTTACAAATAAAAAATTCCCTTTCTGGTTTCTATTCCTCAAACTATATGCTTCTTAATAAGTGATTTGCAAATCAAATATCACACATAAAGGAGAAAAATTATGGTAGTAAAAGAGGAGAAACAGGAACCTATGTAAAATGGTTACAGCAGGGATTGCACATCACAATGATAATTGGCTGTTCTTCTTTATTTAATTTTATAGTTACAAATATTATCTATTACCGTTTCTTATCTGTGGCATCTTCTCCCGAATCAGCGCAAGAAATATTTCTCTTTCCTCATGTGTCATATGCTCTTTATCAATGAAGATAAACCCTAAATGATCCGCCTGTTCCTGCGCTTTGCTTATGGACATATATAGTTTTGTCCTTAAAAGATAAACCTCTTTCAAATCATAAAATTTTTGAAATGACTCATATGAAATCTTCTTTTCCTGCTTGAAATCTCTTTGATATAACAAATATTCATTCATAAAGATGCAGCTTCCATGGATTTCTCTGATTCCATATTGATCTTGAAACCGTTCTATCGTCATTTTGCAGACTTTCTTTTTTTCTGCATACCAGAAAATGAGCAGAAAAACTCCACCTCCAAGCATAAATATTGCCTGTCCTTTTTGACCACATCTCTCAAAAATTACGGTCAAAATCCCTACGCCAAACACTATTGCCCCATACACTGCCTTATACCATGGAAATATTTTTGAAAAATACTTATCAAATATATTGTAATTAAAAATTATTTTAAACTGATGATTGTTTTCACTCTTTTCCATATTCCTCGTTTGCATTCATTTTCTCCTAAATCTTTGTTTTATAAACCCAAAATTTAATTTTTCATTTTATATTTTATACTATACGAATTGCTTCTTTTTTTAATTCCATTTTCAACACATCCTGACCGTTATTTTGGTAACTTCACCTGTGACATTTTTTCCCGGACAACTTCAATCAGTACCTCTTCAGACTATTTCTGTAAATTCAGAATATTTTTTTATTTTCTAACGTCCATATATACTTTGCTGCAACTCCCACGGTATTTTTAACTGTGGCATTTTTGTTCTGAAAAGTTCTGCAAGTTCTTCTCTGTCTGCTGGCGAAATTTTGCTTTTTTCTACACAAAAGAGTAATCCGCCTCTGGTTTTAAAAATATAATAATGCTGGCTGGAATAATATTTTTTGATTCTTTTGTATGCAATCTTACAAACAATATTATTCAAATCTCCTGATACCGCAATTTCATCTTCGAGAAATGCCACTTTTTGGAGGTATTCACTACTGCCGTCTTTCTTTTTGGGACAGATCATATTAAGTTGTCTTTGATAATAAATGATTAAAAATATCACCGTTGCTATCAAGGAACCTGCCAACAGCAAGATCATCGCAATATCTTTTATCAGCAAAAAAAGAAACAGACATATCGCCAGAAAACAGAAAATGATTTTTATAATTGTTATACCAACGTTCTTCCCGGTCTTTTTATATATTTCCTTTGCACTTTTTCGATTAATTGTGCATTCAAACTCCATTTTATTCCTCACTCCTTTTCCCAACCTGAAACTATGCTAATCCTCTGGCTCGCAGCCACGGCATTTTTTTGTGAATGATCCGAAGCAGTTCATCCTGCTGCGCAATTGACATTTGCAATTTGTCAAGAATAATAATATGTTGGTCCTTTGTCTGAAAAATAAGAAGATACTTTTTCTTTCGTAATTTTTTGATCTCGCCATAAGGAATTTCAAAATTTGTATCATTGATTACGTTTGTCACTCTGATCACTTCTTTTTCAAAAGATACCACCTGACGAAACTGCTTTACATCATATTGTTTCAAAATGCAGACTGCTTCTCTCCTCTGGTCAACGAAATACACCACAATCTCCACGATTGCCCAAATGCTCAATCCTATGAGAAAGAATGAAGAACTCTTATTTGACTCTATAGATGCCATATCTAACATCTGTTTAACCAAAATCAATAATAAGAGCACGCATATTTTCGTCAAACGGCTGGCAGCATACAATCTGTACATTAATTTTTTATTTATCAGCGTTTCACATACCATACAAGTCTCCTTGAGAATGAAGATTATAAAAAGCAAATCTCTGTTTTATCGTTTTTGCAGTCTGATTCTTCAACTGTGGCATTTTCTGTTGCACCAGAAGTTCTAATTTCTCCATTTCTTCATTCGTTAATGATTTTTTATCGACAAAAATGGGAATCACTTCGTTTGTAATTATCAGGAAAAAATAATAGTGTTTCAATTTGTAATAGTTACTGATTGATTCATACCCCACAATCCTGCTTTCTACATCAAAATCGTTAATTTCTACACTATCAGGCAAAAAATTTACTTTACCAAATTCATTTTCCATCTTATACTTTTTGCATAAACGCATTGCCGCAATCCTGCAGTTATGAACAATCAACCATGTCGGCGCAATAAATGCTGCCACAACCACACACATATTTTGTATCATTAGTTCAGTGGATTTCACTCGAAGCATACATGTAAAAAGAAATAGTATGGCAACGACAAAAACTCTGTATAATGCCATGTAGCGAAAATCCCTTACTCTATAAAATAATTCCACAAATGCTCTGGTTCGATATATGTTTTTCAATTGTTTTTCCTTTCTTTCTCATGAACTTTTACCTGTGGCATTTTCTCATGAATCAGGGAAATCAAACTATGCATATCTGCTTCTGTTAAAACTGTTTTATCAATGATGATTGTTTCCTGCGTCAGTCCCTTCTCGATTTTTCTTTTATCCCCGAAGACACAATAATGTTTCAGTATGTAAAAATCTTTAAACCTACTGTATTCCATAGAATACTCAGACTCCGTATTTCCATATGGGATTACTTTTAATGCAGACTCATCAAATACAATCTCTCCCCAAAGTTCATTTGTATGAGTTAAGTCTTCTATTTTTTCCATCATCATTTTGGTGTCATGTCTCATAATGAATTGATTTTCAATAATAATCGCAAATATAAACAAGAAAAATGCTGCTGAAAAAACTATTTGGTGAAAACAATAAAAAACAATTGACATTACTAAGGATGTACCGATAAAACTATATAAAATTTTTCGAATCATCGGATTTATTGCCATATAACATTCACGTACCGACTTATAATTTATAATTATTTTAAATTTCATTTTTTCTGCACTCCTTCTGTTTGCTGATCTATCTTACTTTGGTAACTTCACCTATGACATTTTTTCCTTACACCATAAAACGCTATCTGTGAAACACACAGGCAAAATAACTTTCATATACTACTTTATCATTTACAATCGTTGTATATCTCATCTTGTTTTCCTCATGTGTCATATGCTCTTTATCAAGAAGGATAAACCTCTTTCACCCTAAAACTATTCTTCCAGTTCCTCAATAGCATTCCGAAGTTCCTCAATCTCGTCTTTGGAAGCCGGTTCATCCTTATAAAAAGCGGTGATAAACTGCTTCAGCGAACCATTATTCCAGAATGCGACAAACTCCCTCGCCTGCTCACTCTTGTAGTCCTCTTCCGTGATGAGTATTTCATAGGTGATCGTTCTTCCGGCTCGTTTCATCTGGATATAATTTTTCAGGCAGAGTTTTGCCAGATAAGTCGATACGGTCTGTGGTTTCCACTCTTTTCCGTATCCCTCATTTGCATTCTTTACGATTTCTGCCAGTGACATCTCATGGTCTGCGTCCCAGATACACTTCATCACAATTGTTTCTGCTGCGGTCAGTTGTTTTGCATTCATTTTCTCTTCCTCCTGAATCATTCCATAACTATATAAACTATAAATTTAATTTGCAATTACTTACTATATACTATACGATTTAATTCCATATTGCAATCTTTTTCTGCGCATCCCTGCGGCGCATTACTACTTTCCCTCAACAGGGTACTTCCATTTTTTAGGCTCAAAAAGGACTGCACAAGGCAGTCCTCTCTCTGTTCTCTCTATTTTTCTATTCTTCATCAATCGCTGCAATCGCCTTCAGATTCTCCAATGCTTCGAATGTATGATCGACAGCTGTTGAAAAATTGCTTACACTGTCATGCAGACCATCCATATCCGTTCTGCTTGCGGAAGTGCTTGCAGAAATCTCCTGCGTGATTCCTGACAAAGTAGAGATTCCGTCTACGATCACTTCATTGGCACTTAGAACGGCAGATACCTCATCGCTTACCGTCGTCATATCTCCTACTAAAGATTTCACATCTTCCTCAACGGTTATAAAGCTTTCATGTACCGTTTTTACCTTTTCACGCTGCACATCGATACTGTCTACCGCATTCTTAAGTTCGGTCTGTGTATCCTTTGTGATAGCAGTCAGTTCATTCATGATCTGTGTGATCTGCTCCGTTGATACCTTGGTCATTTCTGCCAGCTGGCGGATTTCCTCTGCAACAACGGCAAAACCTTTTCCGGCATCTCCTGCTCGGGCAGCCTCGATTGAAGCGTTCAGTGCCAACAGGTTTGTCTGGCTGGAAATATTTAAAATTGCATCTGTGATTCCGGATACTTTTCCAACATGTTCCACCAGTTTCTCAATGGTCTGGGAAATCTGCTCTGTGGACTGATCTACGATCACGGACTGTCTTGCCAGTTCATCCGACTCATTCTTGCCAGTTTCAATGACCCCCCGCAGCTTCTCCGTTGTCTCCAAAGCTCCTGCTGCCGTCTGATTGGTGTGCTCTAAACGCTCCTGGATCTCATTTGTTTTTTCTGACTGCGTCTGTGTCTGTGTTGCTGAACTGTCAGCGCCATTTGCAATGATTCCGATTGCGATCTGCGTATTGTCGATCGTGCTGGATATCTGGGATAAATCTTTTCTGACCTGCGTAAACTGCGCATCCACGTCGTTTACGATAGTCTCAACTTCTTTTGCTACCTGTAACTGCTTCTCTGCTTTTACTTTTACTGCGTCCGTCTCCTCATTGGAAAACTCGATCAGACGCCTGATCGCCTTACATCCGCCAAACACACACATGATCAGACAGATACATACGAGAAAAACCGTATTCAACTGTTCTGCCTTGTCCGCCGGATTATTTACAAGGATCTGGGCCATCTTGGTAATAATAAATACTAAGGTTGCACCCGCTCCCCACATGATCAGAAATTCGTTCAAATATACAGACAATGAAAGCAAAACCGGGAAAATCAGCATCATAACTGTTGGGTTCTGTAAATAAGAAATAATTCCAAATCCGATACAAAATCCAATTGCTATAAACAGTTCCGCTTTTCTTTCATAAATATTCTTTGCCACAAAAATGGCTGTCAGCGCATACCAGATCACATAAAATGAAACAAATATTATTTTCTCAAGCGTTGTCCGATCCGATGTGAGCATGATCAAAATATAAAAAACATATGCCATTGTAACGGTAAGACACGTCGTGATATTGGCACGTTTCATTTGATCCGGTGGTAAATCTTTTCTGGTAAATTTCATATTCCTATGCCCCTTTACATAAAAAATAGCAGCTCTGTAATCAAATATTTTCATTTTTATTACAATGCACAAATCTATCTCTATGATAATACTTCATTCGACAAACGTAAACATTTTTTTCGAAATAAGGAGCAAAAAATTTTCGTTATTTTTTATCCGACAGCACAAAAAGAACTGCTGAATATTTCTATGCGCAGTCCTTTTTTATTAAGAAATGAATATTCAAAATGGCCGGTTATTATTTTACTGCATCAAATGCTTCCTGCAGATCGTAGAGAATATCATCAATGTTCTCTGTACCGATTGAGAGACGGATCGTGTTTGGTTTGATTCCCTGTTCTGCCTGCTCCTGCTCGTTTAACTCTGCATGTGTGGTTGATGCCGGATGAATGACAAGTGATTTTACATCAGCGACATTTGCAAGTAAGGAGAATAACTGTAAATGATCGATAAACTCCTGTGCTTTTTTGTCATCGCCCTTAATCTCGAATGTGAAAATGGAACCACCACCATTTGGGAAATATTTCTTGTATAATCTCTGCTGCTCCGGATCTTTAGAAACGGATGGATGATTTACTTTTTCAACCAGTGGCTGTTTCTCTAAAAACTCCACAACCTTTAATGCATTTTCCACATGACGCTCGACTCTTAAGGATAATGTCTCTAAGCCCTGTAAAAAGATAAATGCATGGATGGGAGAAAGTGTTGCCCCGGTATCCCTTAATAAAATAGCACGGATTCTTGTCACGAATGCTGCCGGTCCTGCTGCCGCTGCGAAGCTGACGCCATGATAGCTTGGGTTTGGTTCCGTGAGCTGTGGGAATTTTCCGGATGCAGCCCAGTCAAATTTTCCGCTGTCAACGATGACACCGCCGATAGTTGTTCCATGTCCGCCAATGAATTTGGTTGCGGAATGAACCACGATATCTGCGCCGTACTCGATTGGACGGATCAGATATGGCGTGCCGAACGTATTGTCGATGACAAGTGGAATTTTATGCTTGTGTGCGATCTCTGCGAGTGCTTCGATATCCACTACTTCAGAGTTTGGATTGCCGAGTGTCTCAATGTAAACTGCTTTTGTGTTGTCCTTGATAGTGCCTTCTACTTCCTCTAAGTTAAAAGGATCAACAAACGTGGTCGTAACGCCAAAATCTACTAATGTATGTGCCAGCAAATTATAAGTGCCGCCGTAAATATTTTTTGCAGATACGATATGATCACCTGCCTGTGCAAGGTTTTCAATCGTGTATGTAACGGCTGCTGCACCGGAACCGACTGCAAGCGCTGCCACGCCGCCCTCTAATGCTGCAATACGCTGTTCAAAAATATCCTCAGTCGGGTTTGTCAGTCTTCCGTAAATATTTCCTGCATCTCTTAAGCCGAAACGGTCTGCTGCATGCTGTGAATTGCGGAATACATAGGAAGATGTCTGGTAAATCGGAACCGCTCTTGCATCGGTCACCGGATCTGGTTCTTCCTGTCCAACGTGTAACTGTAATGTCTCAAATTTTAAATCTCTCTCTTTTAATGTACTCATGTGTTTTCCCATCCTTTTTCTATGTTTTCATTCTTTTTGCCTGCCTGTTTTTCTCAGGTTCTGCTGTTGGAATTATCATATCAAATCAATCGAAAAAGTGTTAATCCATAAAACCATGAGCCGATTATAGGGAAATCCTATAGCAGCATTATTCCCTATCCTGTTTTTCCCTGCACTCCCTGCAAAGTCCATAAATAATTGAATTTTTACATTGCAATGTAAAACCATGATCTTTTAAAATATGCTCGGCTATCTCATCCATAAATGCACATTCCAAATGAATGATGCATCCGCAGGAAACACATTTCAAATGAAGATGTTCCTCACAGTGATGTCCCATCTCCACGTACTGATACACCGCCTGGCTCCCCTTCTCTGCCACATATTTCATGACAGTTCCCTCTTTGGCAAGTTTATCCAGGTAACGGTAAATCGTTGTGATGTTCACCTCGTTATCGTGTTTTTTCAAATACTGGTCAATGTCCGTCACCGTCACTGTGCGGTCGCTGTTTGCCATGAGATATTCTAAAATTTTCTTTCTGCTGGTCGTTGCATAACCATTTCCTGCCATTTTTTCATCTCTTTTCTTTCTCTGTATATGCTTTCACTGTAGCAGATAACATCTGCTAAAATACAATTCCGAGGAGTTCAATGATCACGCCCCAGAAAACACCAAAGCCATAGAGCGCTGCTATGATTCCGGCATTCTGTTTCCAATTGCGGTTCAAGCGGAACAATACTAAAAGTCCAACTCCGGCATTTACCAAAAGTCCGGACATCATTGCTCCTGCTCCGATAATTCCGCTCAGATACAGTTCCGTGATCACTACGGAGGATGCACAGTTTGGAATCAGTCCGACAAGTGCTGCGATCATCTCTCCCACCACCGGAATATTCTGAAATACCACCGCAAGATGATCTTCTCCGATCATTTCAATTACCAATGTCAATATAAATGTGATAAGCAAAATGTATACAAAAATTTTCACAGTATGTTTCAGCGCAGATTTTAAAACGCCGTCCTCACAACTGCAATGTTCTTCCTCACAGACCACATGAATATCCATGTCTTTTTCTTTCTTTTTGAAAACATTCACATAAACCAGCTCTGCAAGAAATCCTGAAATAATCGCAATGCAGACTTTTGCTGCAAGAATTTTTACGATTGTTGCCGGTGCGACCGCCTCGGAAATAAAAATCGGAAGCATCTCATCCGACGTAGACAAAAATACGGCAAGCAGCGTTCCAACCGTAATGACTCGTCCGGCATAAAGGCTGGACGCTGCTGCCGAGAAACCACATTGCGGCATAATTCCAAGAAGTCCACCCCACAGCGGTCCTACTTTCCCTGCATTCCTGATTTTGTTCTGCACCTTGCCGCCTGTCGTGTGCTCTAACAATTCCATTAATAAATAAGTGAAAAAAAGAAATGGAAGCAGCTTCACGCTGTCCTCAATCGTGTGTGATAATGTATGTTCTAAAATGTGTAACATAACAAACGCCTCCTGCATTTGGTTGTTTCAATCTTAATTTTTCAAATTGCAATCAATTTGTTTTTGCATTTTGTATGCATTTGCAAATTGTTTGCATTTTTGACTGCATTGGTTATTATACACGCTTGGAGATGGTTGTCAAGGGGGATTTTTAAAAGAAAATCAAATATAATATGCAAAAAAAGATGACAAATGTTATAAAGTTCTGCTTGCCTGCAATTATCTCTCATGTTACAATGACAGAAAGCATATTTTACAAAATC